>Ga0247825_10000789_pt1 | contig 20411 bp, 20 predicted proteins | sample 13C_Vanillin_Day_FD_194413 | JGI IMG/M metagenome (GOLD analysis project Ga0247825, IMG submission 194413) | Soil microbial communities from agricultural site in Penn Yan, New York, United States - 13C_Vanillin_Day48 | ecosystem: Environmental > Terrestrial > Soil > Agricultural land | place...
GTCGAGGCCGGCCTCGGCCCGAACGACGGGCCGCACCAGGCGCGGCAGATGCTGGACGCGCTGGGCCTCACCGGCGCCGAGGAGCCGGGGCGTCTATCCGGCGGCGATGCGACACCGTCGAGGTCGGCGGCGAGCGGCGGCACGTCATCGGCTACATGAAGGACTTCCTGTTCACGCCGGAGCAGGCGCGGACGCCGCTGGAAAAGCTCTCCGGCGGCGAGCGCGGCCGGTTGATGCTGGCGCAGACGCTGGCGAAGCCGTCCAACGTGCTGGTGCTCGACGAGCCGACCAACGATCTCGACCTCGAGACGCTCGACGTGCTCGAAGGCATGGTCGGCGAATACGCCGGCACCGTGCTGCTGATCAGCCACGACCGCGACTTTCTCGACCGCCTGGTCAGCAGCGTGATCGTGCCGGACGGCAACGGGCGCTGGATCGAATATGCCGGCGGCTACACCGACATGCTGGCGCAGCGCGGCGCGGACCTGACGCGAGAGGCGCCGAAAGCCGTGGTGAAGGCGGCCAGGGAGGCGAAGACTGCCGCAGCGCCGGCGGAGAGGAAGCGCAAGCTCAACTTCAACGAGAAGCACGCGCTGGAAACCTTGCCGAAAACCATCGCCGATCTGGAAGCCGAGGGCCGCGCGCTGCAAACCAGGCTCGACGATCCGGCCTTCTTTTCGCGCGACCGGGCAGGCTTCGAGAAGGCGTCGGCGGCGCTTGGCGCGGTGCAGACGAAGCTTGCCGAGGCCGAAGAACGGTGGCTGGAACTCGAGATTCTCCGCGAGGAACTCGGCGGCGCCTAGAAAACAGCCCCCAAAACGGAACGTAAAGTCCTGATGTGTGTTGATGCGCGGGGAGGCCGACCCATGCGCATTCAACTCGCACTTCTCTGTGTTGTTCTGGGCATTGGAACCGCGGCAGCCGATCAGGACGATCTGGTGACGGCGCCGAATGCCATTCTCTGCTTGAGCGCCGACAGCCTCGAGACCGCGACCGCGCCCCCGGTGGCCAAAAGCCAGGTCGTCCTGCAGGCGATGGGATGCCTTCGTTCCGAAGCCGGCATCCGCACCCGCATGGTGCAGGCCGCGCCGGGTGGACTGTGGCAGGTCCGGTTCTATCCGGCCGGCATGAGCGGCGGCGTGGTGTTATGGGGCCGGCCGTCAGCGTTCGCGCCGGTGAACGGCACCCCCCACGGAGCCCGAACGCGGGCGTGACGGCACCGTCGCCACAACTCTAACTACGGCACGCAGGCAGTCGGCAGCGTTGCTGCGTACGCGGCGATTCCGCCCGGCGTCGTGACCCATACTTTGTCGAATCCCGGATGCTTCATCAGTGTTTCCAGGGCTTGCCGCACCTGCGCGAGCCGGAACGGCTGGCCCGTGCAGAACGTGTGCATCGATATGCCGAACACGAGGGACTGCTTCTGCGAAAGCCGCAGCATTTCCTCGAACTGATCGAGGATCATACGATGGAAGTCCGTCGCGGGCTGGGCACGGCTGAGCATGGTTGGCGTATCATTGATTTCGATGGGATAGGGCACCGACATGATGCGGCCCGCGCGCGTCTTCATCCAGAACGGCTGATCGTCAGCCGGCCAGTCCATCAGGAACGTATAGCCGTTCTCCTGCAGCAGGTCGGGAGTCACGACCGTCTCGGAAATCCATGGGCCCATCCAACCGTAGGGACGTCGCCCGCAACTCTCGGCCACCGTCCTGGTCGCGTGCGCGATCATTGCGGCCTCGGTCGCTTCATCCATGTCGGACTGGCGCTCGGAGTTCGTATAGCCGTGGCCGATGACTTCGTCGCCGCGCTGGCGAATGCGCGCGGCGATCTGCGGCATCTCTTCACAGACCGAAGCATTGAGCAGATGGCACATCGGCAGCTTCAATTCGTCCATCACATCGAAGATGCGCCAGATGCCGACGCGCAGACCGTAGTCGCGCCAGCCGAAATTGCGGACATCGGGCTGGGGGCCGGGCGCCGTCGGTGTATGGCCGAGGCCTTCGCCAAAGCTGAAATGCTCGACATTCAGCGCGCAATAGAAGGCGATGCGCTTGTTGTCCGGCCACGTGAAGTCGTGCCGCTCGGTGATCGGCGAATAGGCGTAGCGATTGTGTTTCTTCAGTTTCATGGCGCGCGAGCCCTACAGCTGCGATGGAAACGACGGCTTCCTCGATCCAAGTCGTCTCGATCATGCCGCGCCATGCTCAAGCTGTCATGCCCCGTCCGAAGGACGGCGTCGCTTCGCTCCGCCTGTGAGCGGGGCATCCAGTCGTTCCGGCAAACACCTGACAACGGTTCAAAAACCGGATCGCCCGCTTGCCGCGCCGCCGAGTGGCGCGAAGCGGCACGAGGAGCCGGCGCGGTCCCTTTAAAGTGCTCGCGCCGGCGCGCTCGCCATAGCGCGTCGAAGATGCGCGTAAACGCGCTGATCGCTCGCCAGCGCGAGCGGGCGATGACCGCCGAGGCGTGATGAGAGCGGCCGGGTTACGCGTTCCGCAGTTCGGCCGCGGCGCCGGTGCCGGCGATCTTGCCGAACACGGTGCCGGACATCAGGCCCGAGCCGCCCGGATAGTTGAAGTAGAAGATGCCGCCGACCAGTTCGCCCGCGGCGTAGAGGCCGGGGATCGGGTTCATGTCGCTGTCGATGACCTGGCCGGAGTCCGGATCGATGCGGACGCCGCCGAAGGTGAACGAAAGACCGCAGCCCACCTGATAGGCCTCGAACGGCGGCGTATCGATGGTGTTGGCCCAGTTCGACTTGTTGACCGGGAGGCCGACCGTGCAGCGGCCGTCCTTGACGTTCGGGTCGAACTTGACGCCCTGCTTGACCGCGGCGTTGTACGTCTTGATCTCGTCGAGGAACGCCACCGGATCGACGCCTTCGAGCTTCTGCGCGAACTCCTCGATGGTGTTGGCCGAGACCTTCGACACGCGCTTGATGCGGTATTCGGCGCGCAGCATCGGCACGATCTTGCCGTCGAACACCTGCCAGGCGAAGTTGTTCGGCTGCCGCAGCACCACCGCGCCGTACTTCGCGTAGGTGTAGTTGCGGAAGTCCGCGCCCTCGTCGACGAATCTCCGGCCGGTGGCATTGATCAGGATACCCCAGGGATAGCTGTGCTTCTGGAAGTTGTCGCCGACCGAGAGGTCGCCGAACTCGGGAGCGTTGTAGTCCCATTGCACGGCGTGGCCGCCCGACCAGTTGCCGAAGCTCGACGCGCCGATGGCAAGCGCCATGTTGATGCCGTCGCCGGTGTTGTAGGGCGTGCCGCGCACCTTCACGAGCTCCCAGCCCGGGCCCATGTAGCGGGTGCGCATCTCGGCGTTGGATTCGAACCCGCCGCAGGCGATGATGACCGACTTGCACTCGATGTCTTCGTAGCGGCCGTCGGCCTTCACCTTCAGGCCCTTCACGGTCTTGCCGTCGTAGATCAGCGAGATGCCGCGCACGCCATAGCGGATCTCGATGCCGTTCTGCTGGGCGAGCTTCAGATGCTGCTCGATGAGGCCCGGGCCACCGCCCTTGGCCTCGACCGTGAGGCCGCCCCAGAACTTGAACTTGCCGTCGATCAGATACGCCTGCCGGCCCCAGATCGGGTCGAACTTCATGCCCTTCTGGTGCAGCCAGCGCATCGAGTCGCGCGAGCGGCCGACCAGGCGGTCGCACAGCTCGCCGTCGGTCCGGTATTCCGTCACGCGGAACATGTCGTCGTAGAATTTGTCGGCGGTGTAGGTCCCGAAGTCGGAGCGGTCGATCTCGTCCCTGGTCAGGTCCGGCATGATGGCCGTGAGGTCGTCGACGCCGTCATAGACGCAGCGGAAGGCGCCGGCGGTGAAGCGCGAGTTCCCGCCCATCAGCTCCTTCGGCGCGCGCTCGACCATCAGCACCTTGGCGCCGTTCTCGGCCGCCGCCAGCGCCGCGCAGAACGCCGCATTCCCGGCGCCGACCACCACCACGTCCCACTTGCCTGCCACGTCAATTTCCTCCTGAACCGGCCGCCTTTTGCGGCCGAAAACCACGCCCTAACCGCCAAATCGAGCGAGTCATGTCAAGGGCGTGCAACGGCCAAATGGGCCCAAGCGTCCGCCGCATGGCGTGCGCACTCGCCACCGCTGGCAGGAATCCTGCATTGTGGATTGGCGAGATGAAGGAGTTGCCATGACGCCGGTCCGGAAAAATCACCGAACCCTCGGATACGCGGCTGCGCTGGCCGTCGTCACCGCCGGGCTGATCGCCGCGCCCCCGCAAGCGCGGGCACAGGCACAGGTGCCCAAGACCGTCCGCATCCTCGTGCCGTTCCCGGCCGGCGGCCCGACCGACACCGCGGCGCGCGTCATCAGCGAGCAGATCGGCAAGCTGCACGGCATCTCGTTCGTGATCGAAAACCGTGTCGGCGGCGGCTCGGCGATCGCGAGCGAAGCGGCCGCGCGCGCCACGCCCGACGGCGGCACGCTGCTGGTCGTCGCGGGTGCGCTCCTGATCAATCCGATCCTGAAGAAGCTGAACTACGACCCGCTGTTGAGCTTCGAGCCGATCTGCAAGCTGGTGCGGGTGCCGCATTTCATCGTCGTCAACAAGGATTCGCCGCTCAAGAGCTTCGCCGATTTCATCGCCGCGGCCCGCGCCAAGCCCGGCGAACTGACCTTTGCGACGGTGGGCCCGGCCACCGGTCCGCACATCGCGTTCGAGACGCTGAAGCGGCGCGCCAGCGTGGACGTGCGGTTTGTCCCCTATCCCGGCACCACGCCGTCGATCAACGCGGTGCTGGGCGGGCATGTGGCGGTCGCCATGGGCGACTTCCGCGACGTGATCGGCGCGCTTCAGGGCGGGCTGCTGCGCGGGCTTGCCACCACGGCACCGGCGCGGCTCGAGCAGCTTCCCGATATTCCGACCGTCGCCGAACTGGGATATCCGGGCTACGAGGCGGAAAGCTTTTTCGGGCTGGTGGCGCCGGCGGGGACACCCAAAGAGACCATGACCCAGCTCACCACCTGGGTGTCCGCGGCATTGCAGGACGCGAACGTGCGCTCGAAGCTGGTCAATGCCGGGCTGTTTCCGACCGGCGTCTGCGGCACGGAATTCGCGACGCATCTGCGCCAGCAGCACGAGCACTATGTGCAGGCGATCCGCGAGGCGAACATCCAGGCGCAGTAGCGGCGACCGCCGTTCGTCAACCGGCTGCGACTTTTCGCACACCCACGCGCGAGGCCATGGCGCGGCTGTGACTTTTCGCACTGTCCCAAACGGATGTGCTGCGCGATATGGATCTCATGGTGAACGTCGTTTTTTGATGGCTGACACCGTTGGATGCTCCGCACATTTGGAGCGCTTGAGATTTCTGCAGCAACGTAGCCGGACGACCAAGTCATAAGGAACCATCAGCCACCTGCAGGCCGAATTTTTGAATGCACTTCGCGGGCGAGCAGCAACAGCTCGCCCGCGATTGTGTTTGGACAGCGGCACGGACATCGCAACAAGCGGGGCAGGCCTTCGCCGCAGTGACCTTTCGCACACCCGCACCCCCGACCGCGGCCTTGTGTGACCTAACGCACTGTCCAGCGCCGCCGCGCGGCGCAATATATCGGCAATGGTGAACGTTGCTTTTTGCGGCCGACACCAATGGATGCTCCGGACATTTGGAGCGAATGGAAGTTTCCGCAGGAGTGTAGCCAGACGACCAAGTGTTGGCGAACAAACAGCCACCTGCAGGCTGACAATTAAGGTGCACTTCGCGGGCGAGCAGCGACGGCTCGCCCGCGATTTTCTTTTCAAGGACATGCTTCGCGCGAACGTGCGCGGTCAGCGCCGGAGAATGAAGTCGGCCGGCGCCCGGCGGCTTTCCCAGCCGGCGTGCTGCAGCTCGGGCCTATCGTCTTCGGCCTGCGGAGTGCCGAAGCAGAAATAGCCGATGAAGCACCAGCGATCGGGCACCTCCAGGATGCGGCTCACGCGCGCCGGATCGAGGATGGAAACCCAGCCCATGCCGATGCCTTCGGCGCGCGCCGCAAGCCACATGGTGTGGATCGCCGCCACCGCCGAATAATCCGCCATCTCCGGCATGGTGCGGCGGCCCAGGCCGTGGCCCGCCTCGGTGTCGCGGTCGGCGTAGACCGCCATCTGGCCCGGCGCCTCCTCGAGGCCCGCGAGCTTCAGCCCGGCATAGCGCGCCGCGGCTTCACCCGAGTAGGTCGCGAGCGCGTCCGCATTGCAGACCTTGAAGTCGGCGATCACGGCGCGGCGCCGCGCGGGATCGTCCACGATCACGAAGCGCCAGGGCTGGCTCAAGCCCACCGACGGCGCGAGGCAGGCCATGCCGATCAGGCGCTCGAGCGTGCCCTGCGGTAATGGATCGGCGCGGAACCGCCGCACGTCGCGCCGCCATGTCAGCAGGTTGCGCAGCCCGGCGCGGAACGGTTCGTCGAAATTCATCGGGCGAAGCCCGTTGTCATGCGCAGCGGTCATGCGCGGCATCCTAACGCAGCACCGGACATGAGGCAGGCGATTCATCGACAAGCCGGATGGATTGCGAATAAGATTCGCCAGAATTTGGCATGCCGGACTGATGAGGAGGTATTTGTCGATGCGCCCCATTGCTGCGTTCGCCGGCCTGCTGATGTTGACTGCCACCGCTTTCACGCAAAGCTCCCACGCGCAAAGCGTCGAGGAGTTCTACAAGGGCAAGACGATCAACCTCGCCATCGGTTTCTCGGTCGGCGGCGGCTACGACCTCTACGCCCGCCACCTCGCCCGCCATATCGGCAAGCACATTCCCGGAAATCCGACCATCCTGCCGCAAAACATGGCGGGCGCCGGAAGCCTGCGCGCGGCGAACTTCATCTACACGGCGGCGCCCAAGGACGGCACCGCGTTCGGCACCTTCGCCCGCACCACCGGCATCAATCCCCTGCTGGAGAGCGGCGCGACCTTCGACGGCACCAAGTTCTCCTGGCTCGGCAGCGTGACCGACGACGTGAGCCTCTGCGTGAGCTGGCACACCACACCGGTGAAGACCTGGGACGATTTCCTGAAGAAACCGATCACACTCGGCGGCCAGGGGCCAAGCTCCGAGCCCGACATCTTCGCCCGCCTGTTCAAGAACGTGTTCGAGGCGCCGATCAAGCTGGTGCCGGGCTACCCCGGCACCAACGAGATCACGCTGGCGATGGAGCGCGGCGAGGTCGACGGGCTGTGCGGGCTGTCGTGGAGCACGATCAAGACGCGGCACGCCGCCTGGCTGCGCGACAAGAAGATCAACCTTCTGGTGCAGTCCTCGTTCAAGAAGATACCGGAACTCGCCGACGTGCCGCTTGTGGTCGAGCAGACCAAGGACACCGAGAAGCTGCAGATCCTCAAGCTGTTCCTCGTGGCACAGGAGATGGCGCGGCCGTTCGCGGCGCCGCCCGGCATCCCGGCCGACCGCAAGGCCGCCCTGGTCGCGGCCTTCGACAAGACCATGAAGGATCCGGAGTATCTCGAAGACGCCAGGAAGCTCAACATCGACGTCAATCCGGTCAGCGGCAAGGCGCTGGAGGACATGCTGGCCGATCTTTATGCGACGCCGAAAGAGGTGCTGAAGAAGGCCGGCGAGGCGGTGACGAAGTAAGCCCTGCTTTGATATCTGCGCAGACCTATCCACGTCATGGCCGGGCTTGTCGCCCGCAAGTCGGGTTTACCCGACTTGCGGCAGGCCATACTTGACGGAACCCGGCTTAGCCGGATTCCTATGCATCCACGCCTTTAGAGTCGTAGGCGTGGATACCCGGCACAAGGCCGGGCATGACGACGGAAAGAGTTCGTCTTGTCGCAAATCATTGGTTCCCGCATCACCCGCCTGGAAGACGAACCACTCTTGCGCGGCAAGGGCCGCTTCGTCGACGACATCGCCGTGCCGGGGGCCTGGCATGCGGCCTTCGTGCGCAGCTCGCATCCGCACGCCCTGATCAACAGCATCGACAAGGACGCGGCGCTGGCTTTGCCCGGCGTGCACGCGGTGCTGACGCTGGACGACCTTGCCGCCGTGATGGTCAACCGCCGCATGGTGCGGCATTCCAATTCCGGCATGCCGCTCGACAAGTGCTGGGCGTTCGCGCTCGCGCCCGGCGAAACCAGCTATGTCGGCGAGCCGGTGGCGATTGTCGTGGCGGACGACCGTTACGTCGCCGAGGACGCGGCCGCGCTGGTGATGGTGGACTACGAGCCCCTGCCCTTCTCGGCCGACGTGCGGACCGCGAAGGACGGCGCGCCGGTGCGGCGCGAGACCGCCTCGAACGTGATCACGACCTACAAGGTCGAGTTCGGCGACGTGCACGCGGCGTTCGCCAAGGCGGCGCATGTGTTCAGGCAGGAGCTGTGGCAGCACCGCGGCGCGGCACACTCGATCGAGACGCGCGGCATTCTTGCCGAAATCCGCTCAGCCGACGGCGGCATCACCGTGCATGCCTCGACGCAGAAGGCGCACGACCTGTCGCAGTCGCTGACCGCGCTGATGGACTTCGATTACAGCCTGCGCGTGGTCGCGCCCGATATCGGCGGCGGCTTCGGTGCCAAGCTCTGCGTCTATTCCGAGGACGTGGCGGTGGTGGCGGCAGCGAAGCTCCTCAACCGCTCGATCAAATGGACCGAGGACCGCCGCGAGTATTTCACCAACGCGGTGCACGAGCGCGACCAGTACTGGCAGCTCGAGATCGCGGTCGATGCGGACGCCAAGGTGCTCGGCGTGCGCGGCCGGCTGCTGCACGACACCGGCGCCTACACGTTCCAGGACCCGAACATCCCCTACAACTCGACCTCCACCATGAGCGGGCCCTATATCGTGCCGGGGCTGTCGGTCGAGGTGACCATCGCCATGACCAACAAGACGCCGGTGTCGTCGGTGCGCGGCGCGGGCTATCCGCAGGCGGCGTTCGCGATGGAGCGGCTGCTCGATCTGGTGGCGCGCGAGATGAAGCTCGATCGCGCGGAAGTTCGGCGGCGCAACCTCATTCCGGCGAGCAAGATGCCCTATCGCAAGCCGCTGAAGGCGCGCTCCGGCGCCGCGATGGAATACGACAGCGGCGACTATCCGGCCTGCCAGGCGGAGACGCTGAAGGCGATCGGCTGGGACGATTTTGCGAAACGCCAAAGCGAAGCGCGCGCCAAGGGCCGTTATCTCGGCGTGGGGCTGGCGCATGGCGTGAAAGGCTCGGGCCGCGGGCCGTTCGAGTCCGGGCTCGTTCGGATTTCGCGGACCGGCAAGGTCACGGTGTTCACCGGCGCGTCGGCGATGGGACAGGGACTCGGCACCTGCCTCGCGCAGATCACTGCGGACCAGCTCGGCGTCGACGTGTCGATGGTGACGGTGGTCGCGGGCGACACGTCCGGTGTGTCATTGGGGCTCGGCGGCTTCGCGAGCCGCCAGACCGTCACCGCCGGATCGTCGGTGCATCTGGCCGCCAAGGCGGTGGCCGAGAAGGCCAAGAAAGTGGCCTCGCATGTGCTGGAGGCCGACGAAGGCGATCTGGAGCTGAAAGACGGCGAGGTGCGTGTCGCCGGCGCGCCGCAGCTCAACGTCAAGCTCGGCGAGATCGCGCGCATCCTGCAGGGCGCGCCGGGCTACGGATTTCCGGCGGGCGTCGATCCGGGACTCGAGGCCAGCGTCAACCACCGCACCGACTCGCTCGCCTACGCCAACGGCTGTCACGCCTGCGAGGTCGAGGTCGACGCCGAGACCGGCGAGGTGAAAATCCTGCGCTACGTGGCGATGCAGGACTCCGGCATCCTGATCAACCCGATGATGGTGGAGGGCCAGATCCACGGCGGCGTCGCGCATGGCATCGGCAACGCGCTCTACGAATGGATGGGCTACGACGACGGAGGCCAGCCGGTGACCACGACGTTCGCGGATTATCTGCTGCCGACCGCGACCGAAGTGCCGATGCTCGACACGCTCTACAAGGAGACGCGCTCGCCGCTCAATCCGCTCGGCGTCAAGGGCGTCGGCGAGGCTGGAACGATTCCGGCTGCGGCCGCCCTGATCTCGGCCGTGGAGGACGCGCTGTCGCCGTTCGGCGTCCGGATCGGCCAGGCGCCGCTGTCGCCGTCCGCCCTCATGACGATGATCCGGCAGGGCAAGGCGTGAGCGACGATCGATCCCGCAGACCTGCGGCTCGAGACCACGGCGTCGGGCGGCTCGCGCAGAAGCCCGGAATGAAAAGCCGAGCGGATCAGTGCTCGGGCGGCGAGCCGAAATACCGCGAACCCCAAAGCACCATGATCCAGATCACGACCAGAATCGCCAACGAGGCGCCCAGGACCGGAAGTCCGTTCAGCATGCCGCCCTCCCTTGCGGTTCTCCCTCTGCGGGAAGAATCCGTTTTGTCAGCATAGCATAATTTCAATCGACCACCTCGTCAGCCCATTCGCGCAGCCCCGGCGACACGGTCAGGCCGAGCGCCTTGGCGGTCTTCAGGTTGATGGCGACGGTGAATTTCGCGGGCGTCTGCACCGGCAGATCGGCGGGCTTCTCGCCCTTCAGGATGCGATCCGCGTAGCCGGCCGCGAGGCGGTACTGCTCCTTCAGGTCGGGTCCATAGGAGATCAGCCCGCCCGCGGTCACGAACAGCCGGTCGGCATAGATCGCCGGCAGCTTGAAGCGCGCCGCAAGCTGGACGATGGCGCTCCGCTCGCGGCGTGATGGCGCGGCCATGCCGACGATCAGGCCGCTGTTGGGCGTGCGGGAAAATCCGGCGACGGCACGCTCCAGCTCGCGGAAGCTTTTGGCGTCGACACCGAACGCTTCCAGCCCGATCGCCGGCGCGACCGTCTGGATCGCGGCAATCTGGCTCTGGTTCGGCTTCACATCCGGGTCGTGGATGATCGCCACCCGCATCAGGTTGGGCGCGATCCGCTTGATGATCTCGGGCCACTGCGTGCTGGCGCCGAATTCGGTCAGGCACAACCCGGTCACGCCGCCGCCCGGCCGCTCCAGCGTGGTGACCAACCCGGCTCCCACCGGATCGACCACGTTGAGAAACACCACCGGCATGCCGCCGCCCGCCGCCAACAGCGCCTTTGCCGTATCGCGATCGGTGCCGATCAGGAGCTCGGGCGTCAGCTCAGCCAGATCGGCCGCGTAATCCCGGATGCGGCGGTCGTCGTCGCCCGCCCAGCGGATTTCGATTTTGAGATTGCGGCCTTCGACCCAGCCCTTGGCCTTGAGCCCCTCGGTCAGCGCTTCGAAACGCTCCTGCGCCCCGCGGTCGCGACGCTCCGCGTCCATTAGCACGCCGATGCGCCGCACGCGCTCCGGCGGCAACGGCACGTCCGGCTCCGGCTCGGGTGCCGGCGGTGCAGGCGCCGGGTGGGCGTCCAGAGGCAGTCGAGGAGCTTCCGGAGGGGAATGCTGTGCGTTGGCCCGCAAAAGACCGGCGAGCGGCACCGCCGCTGCGCCGCCCAAGAGCTTTATGAGCTCACGCCGCCGCATTTGGACAACACAACGCCCAGATGCGGAATTGGTTCACGGCCGGATCGACAATTCTTGCCATGTGGCCCGAATGCCTTGCGATCAACGACAGGCTCGACCGTCGTTAATCGCTTCGGCAAGCCGGCTACGGCCTACTGCGCCTTGATGCCGGCCTGCTTGACCACGTCGCCCCATTTGGCGATTTCGCGTTCGATGTAGGCCTGGAATTGCGCCGGAGTCATCTTCACCACTTCAGCACCGCGGTTGAGGAACTGCTGCTGCACCTCCGGCATGTCCTGGATCGCGGCGATCTCCTTGTGCAGCTTCTCGATGACCGGCTTGGGCGTGCCGGCCGGCACCGCGAAGCCGATCCAATTGCCGCCCTCATATTCGGGCAAGCCGGCCTCGATGAAGGTCGGCAGATCCGGCAGCGCCGCAATACGCTTGGGTGTGCTGACGGCCAGGCCGCGCAGCTTGCCGGAGCGCATATGCGTGGAGAGGCTGGAGGTCGTCGCCACCGTTGCCTTGGTGTTGCCGGCAATCACGTCAATCATGGCGGGGCCTGCGCCCTTGAAAGGCACGTGCACCATGTCGGTCTTGGTGACGAGCTTGAACAGCTCCATTCCGAGATGCAGCGAACCGCCGATGCCGCCCGAGGCGTAGTGCACATCGCCGGGCTTCGATTTGACGTAGGCGACGAATTCCTTGAGCGTCTTGGCCGGGACATCCGGGTTGACCGCGAGTGTGTTCGGGCTGGTCACGAACATCGCAACCGCGTCGAACGCCTTGTGCGGATTGTAGGGCAGCTTGTAGAGCGCGGGCTGCAGCGCATTGGCGATCGAGACGACGGTCAGCGTGTAGCCGTCAGGCGGCGAATTGGCGGCGATTTCGGTGCCGACGACCCCACCGGCGCCGGGCTTGTTCTCGGCGATGAACTGCTTGCCGAGCTTCTGGCTCAGATGCGTAGCGATCACGCGGGCCGCGATGTCATTGATGCCGCCCGGCGCAAACGGAACGATGATCCGGACCGGCCGGTTCGGGTAATCGTCGGCCGCAGCCGGAGCTGCGAGCATCAGCAACGCGGCGATTGCCGCTGACAACAGTGAAAAAGACCGAATTCCCATGGTTCCCCTCCCAGATGAGGCGGGAAGCTTGGGCGCTCAAAGCCGACAATTCAACGAACAGCATGCCGCATGCCCGCGGCGGGAGCGACGGCACGCGCGGGCTATTCGGCCTTGATCTTGGCCTCGCGCACCACGCGTCCCCACTTTTCAAGCTCCTTCTCCATGAAGGCGCTGAATTCGGCCGGCGTGAACTTCACGACCACGGCACCGTCGGCGTCGAGCTTGCTCTTGAAGTCGGCACTATCCTGGATCGCCGCGATTTCCTTGTTGAGACGGGCGATGATCGCGGGCGGCGTGCCGGCCGGCGCGGCGACTCCGATCCAATTGCCCGCCTCGTAGCCGGTGATTCCCTGCTCGTCGAACGTCGGCACATCGGGCAGGACAGCGCTGCGCGTCTTGCCGCTGACGCCCAGCATGCGGAGCTTGCCGGAGCGCACATGCGGCGACAGCGTCGCAATGGTCGCCATGATCGCCTTGGTATGCCCGCCGGCGACGTCGATGATCGCCGGCCCCGCACCGCGGAACGGCACGTGCACGAGGTCGATGCCGGTCGTGAGCTTGAACAGCTCCATGCCGAGATGCAGCGAGCCGCCGACGCCGCCGGAGCCATACTGGATATCGCCGGGCTTGGACTTGGCAAGGGCGATGAATTCCTTGACCGACTTGGCCGGCAGATCCGGATTGACCGCGAGCGCGTTTGGGCTCGATGCGAACAGCGAGATCGGCGCAAACGCCTTCAACGAGTCGTAGGGCAGCTTGTAGAGCGCCGGGTTGACCGCATGCGCGATGGAGACGATCAGCAGCGTGTAGCCGTCGGCCGGTGCTTTCGCCACCAGCTCGGAGCCCACGACGCCGCCGGCGCCGGTCTTGTTCTCGACCACGAACTGCTTGCCGAGCCGCTCGCTGAGCTGCGCGCTGACGACGCGCGCCAGAATGTCGTTGAGCCCGCCCGGCGCGAACGGCACGACCACCCGCACCGGCTTGTTCGGATAGTCGCCCTGTGCGGCGGCCGGCGCAATCAGCACCAAGCACGTACCGATCGCCATCAGCAATCGCGAGATTGTTCTTGTCATGCCCATTCCTCTTACGCTTTCGCGCTGCCGCGCGTCGGCCGGCAGCATGCGCCACGACAGCGGCCAACTCAACGCCCGGCATGACGCATCCGCGTCGAGAACTCCGGGCCGTCATTCCGGGGCGCGCCGAAGGCGCGAGCCCGGAATCCAGAAAAGCAGAAAATCCCGTTGTTCTGGATTCCGGGCCCGCCGCCATAGCGCGTCAAGACACGCGTGAACGCGCTTACGGCGGCGTCCCGGAATGACCGCGGAGTGCTCGGCAGCGCTCTACATCACTCCGCCTTGACCTTGGCGTCCCGGACCACCTTGCCCCACTTGGCCAGCTCGGCGTCGATATGGGCGCCGAACTGGCGACCGTCATCTTCCCGGCGGTCGCGCCGCGGTTCTCGAACTGCTTCTGGACATCGGGCATGTCCAGGATCGCGGCGATCTCCTTTTGCAGCTTCTCTGGGCGTGCCGGCTGGCACCGCGAAGCCGATCCAGTTGCCGGCCTCGTATTGCGGAAAGCCCGCTTCGATGAAGGTCGGCACCTCCGGCATGGACGGCAGACGCGCCCTGGAGCTTATGTCGATGCCGCGCAGCTTGCCGGCGCGCACATGCGGCGACAGCGTCGAGGTCGAGTTCATCACCGCCTTGGTTTTGCCGGCGACCGCGTCGATCGCCGCAGGCCCCGGCCGCGACGGATAGTCGTCGGTTGCGGCGGCGGGGGTCGCGAGGGCGGTGACAATGCTTGCAGCAGCCAGCAGCGTACGCGTCGTGTAGCCGACTTGGCGGTCATGGCCTTCTCCTGCGTCTCCCGGCTCTCCGAGCATGCGGGGTCGCAGACCGAATTTCAACAACGCCGCGTGACAACATGCGTCGGGCGCATGACCCGACGGCAATCCTGCGCCGGGCCGGCGTGCTAGGTTCCGCCAGTGTCCCGGACCCGAAGTTAGCATGATTGCTCAGCAAGCACTTTTGCGAACTTCGGGTCCGAAGGGACACTGGAATCATTAGCTTGCTGGTGTCGCCTTGGTTCGGAAGTTCGCTTCGGAGCAAGCTGAGAATTCGGGCGAACTTACGAACCGCGACACCAGCCGGCAACGGGCGGATCAGCAGCAATGAATCTCGATTTTTCGGTCTACACCTGGGTGCACGTGATGATCAGCCTGGTCGGCATCCTCACCGGCTTCGTGGTGATGAAGGGCATGCTCGCCTCGCAGCGGCTCAACGACTGGACTGCCGTCTTTCTCGCCACCACCGCGCTGACCAGCCTCACCGGGTTCGGCTTTCCGTTCGAGAAGATCCTGCCGTCGCACATCTTCGGCGTGATCTCGCTGGTGGTGCTGCTGCTCGCGATCGTCGCCCGCTATGCTTTCGGGCTCGAGGGCCGCTGGCGCGCGGCCTACGTGGTGGGTGCGCTGGTCGCGCAATGGCTCAACGTGTTCGTGCTGGTGGCGCAGTCGTTCAACAAGGTGAAGGCGCTCAACGCGCTGGCGCCGACCCAGTCCGAACCGCCGTTCCTGATCGCGGAGACGGCGGTGATGCTCCTGTTCATCATTTTCGGGATTGCCGCGCTGCGGCATTTTCGCCCGGCCCCGGAATAATAGGCCTTTGTCCGACTTTCGGTCGGCTTGCCGGGGACGGCCCGCCAAAGCATGCTGTCGCACAACCGTCGTCCAACGACGATAGCACCGGGTGGGCCAGGGCGGCCCGTTTTGGCAGGAGAAACAAGATGCTGCGTTCGATCAAACGGCTGGCCTGTGGCATCGCCGCACTGACCGTCGCCGGGTCCGGGCTCGCCTACGCTCAGGCGGATTGCCCGCGCGGCGAACTGGACAAGGCCTATTGCGACCGGAACGGCGATCTGGTCGCCGACGCGCCGACCGATCCGAAGCAGTTCGTCAATCCGTCAACGCTGATCTTTGCCTATACGCCGGTCGAAGACCCCTCGCTCTATTCTAAGGTGTGGGACGGCTTCCTGCGGCACATGGAAAAGGTGACCGGCAAGAAGGTGGTGTTCTTCCCGGTGCAGTCGAATGCCGCGGAGATCGAGGCGATGCGGTCGGGCCGCCTGCACATCGCAGGCGTCAGCACCGGCCCCACGCCGATCGCGGTGAACTGCGCGGGCTATGTGCCGCTCGCCATCATGGGCACCAATGCCGGCACCTTCGGCTACGAGATGGAAATCATCGTGCCGGCCGACAGCCCGATCAAGACGCCGGCCGATCTCAAAGGTAAGAAGCTGGCGTTCACCTCGCCGACCTCGAACTCCGGCTTCAAGGCGCCTTCGGTTCTGCTGGAATCCGAATTCAAGCTGGTGGCGAAGCGCGACTACGAGCCGGTGTTCTCCGGCAAGCACGACAACTCGGTGCTCGGCGTCGCCAACAAGGACTACGAGGCGGCGGCGATCGCCAACGAGGTCATGCTCCGCATGTTCGAGCGCAAGGTGGTCGACAAGGCGAAGATCCGCACGATCTACAAGTCCGAGACCTTCCCCACCACGAGCTACGGCGTGTCGCACAATCTCGACCCGGCGCTCGCCGCCAAGATCCGGGAAGGCTTCCTGAGCTTCCCGTGGGAGGGCTCGGCGCTGAAGGCGGAGTTCAAGACCGAGGACCGTTTCGTGCCGATCACCTACCAGAAGGACTGGGCCGTGGTGCGCAAGATCGATGCGGCGAGCGGCGTGAAATACACCTGCAAGTAGGGCTTGAGAATCAGGAGTGACGAGATGCTTCGGAACGGATCGCTGACGGTCATCGCCGCACTTGCGGGCGCCATCGTGTGGACCGGGGCCGCGGGCGCGCAGGACTGCCCGCGCGGCGATCTCGACAAGGCCTATTGCGATAGAAACGGCGACCTCGTCGCGGACCTGCCGGCCGACCCCAAGCAGCTCGTCAATCGGTCGGCGCTGATCTTCGCCTACACGCCGACCGAAGACCCGGCGGTCTATCAGAAGGCGTGGGATCCCTTCATCAAGCACATGGAAAAAGTCACCGGCAAGCGCGTGGTGTTCTTCCCGGTGCAATCGAACGCCGCGCAGTACGAGGCGATGCGGTCCGGCCGCCTGCACGTGGCCGGCGTCAACGCCGGCGGCAATGCCACCGCGGTGAATTGCGCGGGCTTCGTGCCCTTCACGATGATGGCCTCCAAGGACGGAAGCTTCGGCTACGAGATGGAAATCGTCGTGCCGGCCGACAGCCCGATCAAAGCGCCGGCCGATCTCAAGGGCAAGAAGATCGCCTTCACCGACGCGACCTCAAACTCCGGCTTCAAGGCGCCGTCCGCCATTCTCAAGGCCGACTTCAATCTCGAAAACAAGCGCGACTACGAGCCGGTGTTCTCCGGCAAGCACGACAACTCGATCCTCGGCGTGGTGAACAAGGATTACGAGGCGGCGGCGGTCGCCAATTCGGTGCTCAACCGGATGCTGGACCGCAAGGTGTTCGACAAGTCGAAGATCCGCTCGATCTACAAGTCGGAGACCTTCCCCACCACGGGCTACGGTCACGTCTACAATCTCGACCCCAAGCTGGTCGAGAAGGTCAAGGAAGCCTTCTTCACCTTCCCGTGGGAGGGCTCGGCCCTCAAGCAGGAGTTCCAGAAGGAGGACAAGTTCGTCCCCATCCAATACAAAAAAGACTGGGCGGTTCTGCGCAAGATCGACGCGGCCACCGGCGTCAAATACACTTGCAAATGACGGGGCGAGCCTAGCGAACCAGGCCCCGAAGGCGGCTTCGAATATCCGCGCCGGGGGGACGCTGCATGCTTCGGATCAAGGGTCTGGTGAAACGCTACCGGACCGGCGACCTCGCGCTGAAGGGTATCGACCTCGACGTGCCCGACGGCCAGGTGATGGCGCTGATCGGTCCCTCGGGCGCGGGCAAATCCACCGTCATCCGCTGCATCAACCGGCTGGTTGAGCCGACCGCCGGCACCATCACGCTCAACGACACCGAACTGACCGGACTCGGCAGTGGCGAACTGCGGCGTGCGCGGCGGCGCATGGGCATGATCTTCCAAGAATACGCGCTGGTCGAGCGGCTGAGCGTGATGGAGAACGTGCTGAGCGGCCGGCTCGGCTATGTCGGGTTCTGGCAGAGCTGGTTCCGCAAGTTTCCGCAGTCCGACATCGACGAGGCGTTTCGCCTGCTGGCGCGCGTCGGGCTCGACCACATGGCCGACAAGCGCGCCGACGAATTGTCCGGCGGCCAGCGCCAGCGCGTCGGCATCTGCCGGGCGCTGATCCAGAATCCCGCATTGCTGCTGGTCGACGAACCGACCGCCTCGCTCGATCCCAAGACCTCGCGGCAGATCATGCGGCTGATCAAGGAGCTGTGCGAGGAGCGCAGGCTGTCGGCGATCATCAACATCCACGACGTGATGCTGGCACAGATGTTCGCGCAGCGGATCGTTGGACTACAGCTCGGTGCGATCGTCTATGATGGGCCGCCCGACGGGCTGACCGCGGAGGTTCTGACCACGATCTACGGCGAGGAAGACTGGTCGGAGACGATCCGCAAGGTCGACGAGGACGCGGACGAGGACGAAGAAGACAGCAAGCCCGTTCTGGTCGAAGGCCCGCTGCCGCACCGCGACCGCATGGCCGGATTGACGTGACGATGACCGCCGCATCCGTTGCCCCGCGCCGCTGGAAGAAACCACCGCTGATCAAGTCGGCATGGCTGCGCTGGTCGCTGGGGCTGGGTCTTGCGCTCTATCTCGCGCTCGCGTTCGGCACCACCGAGGTGAACTGGACGCGGGTGTGGGAGGGCCTGCCGCGCGGCGCGCGGTTCTTCGCCGCGTTCTTCCCACCGGATTTCACCAGCCGCTGGGCCGAAATCGCCGAAGGCATCGTAGAGAGTCTCTGGATGACGGTGATCTCCACCGTCATCGGCATCGCGCTGTCGGTGCCGATCGGCATTGGCGCTGCCAAGAACATCGCCCCCGCCCCGATCTACTACTTCTGCCGCAGCATCCTGGCGGTGTCGCGGAGCTTCCAAGAGGTCATTCTCGCGATCTTCTTCGTCAAGCTGTTCGGCTTCGGGCCGTTCGCGGGCGTGGTGACGCTGTCGGTCGCGACCATCGGTTTCTACGGCAAGCTGCTCGCCGAAGACATCGAGGACATGGACCCGGCGCAGGCCGAGGCGGTGCGCGCGACCGGCGCGGGCTGGCTGCAATGGATCAACTACGGTGTGCAGCCGCAGGTGATGCCGCGCATGATCGGGCTTGGGCTCTATCGCTTCGACATCAACTTCCGCGAATCGGCCGTGGTCGGCATCGTCGGCGGCGGCGGCATCGGCGCGACGCTCAACACCGCGTTCGACCGTTACGAATTCGACTCGGCCGCCGCGATCCTGCTGATCATCATCGCCATCGTCATGGTGGTCGAATACTCGTCCGGCTACATGCGGCGCTGGGTGCAGTGATGGCGGTCGCGGTCCGTGGCGAAACGAAAATCTGGCAGCGCCGCGAGCGCGGCGCGCAGTTCGCCGTGTGGGCGGCCTGGCTCGTGGGCGTCGCGATCTTCGTCTATTGCTGGCAGCACATCTCCGAAAAAACGATCTGGGAGTTCGTCACCGACGCGCCGGCGCAGGCCGCCGATCTCGGCGTGCGGATGATCCCGCCGGATTGGAAGTTCATCAACACGCTGTGGCAGCCGATCTGGGATACCCTCAATATCGCCACGCTCGGCACGCTGATGGCCATCGTCATCGCCATTCCGATCGCCTACTGCGCGGCGCGCAACACCACGCCGAGCGTCGTGTTCGTGCGTCCCATCGCACTGTTCATTATCGTCTCGTCGCGCTCGATCAACTCGCTGATATGGGCGCTGATGCTGGTCACCATCATCGGCCCGGGCGTGCTCGCCGGCATCCTGTCCATCGCGTTCCGCTCGATCGGCTTCTGCGCCAAGCTGCTCTATGAGGCGATCGAGGAGATCGACGAGGGCCAGGTCGAAGCCGTGCGCGCGACCGGCGCAAGCGGCGCGCAGGTGACGACCTACGGCATCGTGCCGCAGGTGATGCCGGCCTTCGCCGGAATTTCGGTGTTCCGCTGGGACATCAACATCCGCGAATCGACGGTGCTGGGGCTGGTCGGCGCCGGCGGCATCGGCCTGCCGCTGAACGCGGCAATCACCACGCTGTCATGGACGCAGGTGTCGCTGATCCTGCTGGTCATCATCGCGACCGTGGTGGTGAGCGAATGGGTGTCGGCGAAGGTGCGCCACGCGATCATCTGACCGCGCGCGTTTCAATTGGACGCAGCTTCAGACGAGGCGCTTCCAGGACACCTCGGCGACCGTGCCGGAGGCGGTGAGCGGATTGACGTATTTCAGTTCGTCCGCGGTGAGCTGCAGGACCTTGCGCTCCTGAACCGAGCCGATCGCCTTGGCGATCGAGCAGCCGCTGAACCGCAGCGACAAATTCTTGCTCGCGGCGTCGTATTCATATTCGCCGAAGGCGCAGTAGGTCTTCGCGCCGAACATCCGCGACTCGGAACCGGTGATGATCTGCGAGAAGTGGCCGCTGCCGTCGAACATCAGGATGCCCCTGGTGCTCGGGCCCCAGCGATCGACCAGCGTTCCGTCATTGCGGGTGTTGACCGACGACACGAAGCTCCAGCTTCCGACCAGCTTGTCGGCAACTGATTGCGCCGGACGCGCCGCCGCGCCGGTCGTTTGAACCGGCATCAATGCGGCCGCACCCCCCAGCAGGGCAATGAATTCGCGTCGTTCCATGGCCGTCCCAGCAGTCGTCGTATTTTTTTAAAACTGTAACATAAAAAAC
>Ga0247825_10000790_pt1 | contig 20405 bp, 15 predicted proteins | sample 13C_Vanillin_Day_FD_194413 | JGI IMG/M metagenome (GOLD analysis project Ga0247825, IMG submission 194413) | Soil microbial communities from agricultural site in Penn Yan, New York, United States - 13C_Vanillin_Day48 | ecosystem: Environmental > Terrestrial > Soil > Agricultural land | place...
GCCACCGTACCGGCACGCGATGTCCGAGGCGCGCGCGACCCGAACGAGCGCGCGCGCGATGACCCGCAATGCCCGGTCGCCTTCCGCGTGGCCATAGCTGTCATTGATCCGCTTGAAGTTGTCGACATCCACCATCATCAGGGTCAGCGGCGTGGCGCGGCGGCGCGAGTCGGCGAGCTGCGCGCGCAGGGTATCGTCGAAAAAGCCGCGATTGTGGATGCCGGTCAACGGATCGCGGGTGGCCTGCGCCCGCAACGCCTCGTACCTCTGCCGATAAGTCAGCACCTGGAACAGGTCGCCGAGTCCGGGCCTCGACCTGTCGACGGTTTGCGGATCGACAACCACCGCGCGCGGCAGGTAAAACGTCAATACCGCCGCGTAGACCACGGCGGCTGCAACCTTCCCGACGACGCCCGACAGCAGAATCTCGCGGTAGGCCGGGTGCTCGATGAAGCCGCCGGTAACGAAAAGCAGTGTGTCGAAAACGAGCACCAGCGCGAGAGAAAACCAGACCCTGAAGAACAGCGGCTGCACGACGCGCGAAATGGCCTCGTATACCAGGATGATGAGAATCGTGTCCGTGAAAAGGGCCAGCGTGCCAACGATGAACAAGCGGGGCGAGAACACGAACAGCTCGGGCGGCAGGGGTATCGCCTGAACCGCAAGCGGGCTGCCCAGGTGCTGTCCGACAAGCACGCCGAGCAGGCTCGCCGATACGTTCGCCGCGAGGAGACCGTAGATCATGCTGCGCGCCTCTCGCGCATCCTCGCGGATGTACACCAACATCACGGCGAACAGGCTCGCCGGGAACAGCGCCACCGAGCCCGGGCTTATCAACAGGCCGGGCGTCACCTTGACGAAGGTGGTCGCGGCCAGCAGCGTGGCGAGGTAGTAGAACACCCCGACCGTGGTGTAGAGCGAAGCGAGGCCGATGACCCGGCGTGCCCGGAATAGCGCCAACAGCACCACGGCGGCGAAGGCCGCCTCGAGGACCATCAGCGTGAGTTGCAGGGTGAGCTCGGACATGGGTCCCGTCACCACATCACGTGGTCACTTGGGCAGGTATTTCCGGACGATGCCTTCGATTGCCTTCAGCTCCGCGTCCACTGTCAGCGGCTTCGCGCTCCGTGCGATCGCGGTGTCGGGATCCTTCAGCCCATGACCGGTGAGCGTGCAGACGATGGTGCTGCCCTCGCCCACCTTGCCCAACTCGAGGTCTTTCAACAGTCCGGCGAGCGAAATCGCGGAAGCCGGCTCGCAAAAGATGCCCTCGGTCTGTGCGAGCAGCTTCTGGACGTGCAGGATCTCCTCGTCCGTGCACTCGGCAAACCAGCCGCCCGATTCCTTGCTGGCCGCGACAGCCTGCTGCCAGGACACCGGGTTGCCGATGCGGATGGCGGTGGCAACGGTCTCCGGGTTTTCCACCGGGCGCCCGCGCACGATCGGGGCCGCTCCGGACGCCTGGTATCCGAGCATGATCGGACGGCGTGAGGAAATCTTTTTCTTAGCGTACTGGCGCATACCGGAATCCACCTTCAGCGCCTGGGTGTCCTCGCCACACGATTCCGAGTAGCCGATCCAGTGCGCGGTGATGTTGCCCGCGTTGCCCACCGGCAGGGCATGGTAATCGGGCACGTCACCGAGCTCTTCGATGATCTCGAACGCGATGGTCTTCTGCCCCTGGATGCGATAGGGGTTGATCGAGTTGACGATATTGACCGGAGTGGTGCGCGCGACTTCCTGCACCAGCCGCATGCCGTCGTCGAAGTTGCCGCGGATCTGCAACACGGTAGAACCGTGCATCATCGCCTGCGACAGCTTGCCGAGCGCGATCTTGCCTTCGGGAATCAGCACGAAGCAGGCGATGCCGGCGCGCGCTGCGTAGGCGGCAGCGGATGCAGAGGTGTTGCCGGTGGACGCGCAGATGATCGCCTTCGCGCCCTCCTCCACTGCCCGCGTGACCGCCATCGTCATCCCGCGGTCCTTGAACGACCCGGTAGGGTTCAGCCCATCGAATTTCGCGAAGATGCGGACCTTCTTGTGCACCAGCGCCGGGAGGTTCTTCAACTCGATCAGCTTGGTGGCGCCTTCGCCAAGCGATATGGCGTGCGCGTTCGGCGCGACCGGCAGCCGGTCGCGGTATTTTTCTATCAATCCGGTGTAGTGAGGCATCGATCAGTTCCAAGTTTCAAGCCACAAGCTACAAGCTACAAGAGTTGAAGTTTTCGCCATCTTGAAACTTGCAACTTGTAGCTTGCAACTATCAGTTGAGCTCTTCGAGGCGGATGCGGGTGATCTTGCCGACCATCACCGGCAGCTTCTCGATTCTCGCGATCGCCGCGTCGACGTTCTTCTCGACGGTAACGTGGGTCAGCATGATGATGTCCACCTGGTCCTCGCCCTCGTGCGGCTCTTTTTGCACCATCGCCTCGATCGAGATGGAGAGATCCGCCAGGATGCGAGTGATATTCGCGAGCACGCCCGGCTTGTCCTGCACGCGCATGCGCAGGTAGTACGCCGTCTCGACCTCGCCCATCGGCAGGATCGGGGTGTCGGAAAGCTGGTCCGGCTGGAACGCCAGATGCGGCACGCGGTGCTCCGGGTCGGCCGTGAGCGTGCGCGCGACGTCCACCAGGTCGGCGACCACCGCCGAGGCGGTGGGCTCCGAGCCCGCGCCGGCCCCGTAGTACATGGTCTGCCCCACGGCATCCCCCTTCACCAGGATCGCGTTCATCACGCCCTCGACGTTCGCGATCAGCCGCCGCTCGGGTATGAGGGTCGGGTGCACCCGCAACTCGATGCCCTTCGGCTTGCGCTTGGTGATGCCGAGCAGCTTGATCCGGTAGCCCAGCTCCTCCGCGTAACGGATGTCTTCCTTCGTCAGCTTCGAGATGCCCTCGGTGTAGGCCGCCTTGAACTGCATCGGGATGCCGAAGCCGATCGCCGCCATGATGGTGAGCTTGTGCGCGGCGTCCACGCCCTCGATATCGAAGGTGGGATCGGCTTCGGCATAACCGAGCCGCTGCGCCTCCTTCAGCACGTCGGCGAATGCCGCGCCCTTGTCGCGCATCTCGGACAGGATGAAGTTGCTGGTGCCGTTGATGATGCCGGCGATCCACTCGATGCGATTGGCGGTCAGCCCTTCGCGCAGCGACTTGATGATCGGGATCCCGCCGCCCACCGCCGCCTCGAACGCGACCATCACGTCCTTCTTCTGCGCGGCGGCGAAAATTTCGTTGCCGTGCTGCGCGAGCAGCGACTTGTTCGCCGAGACGACGTGCTTGCCGTTGGCAATCGCCTTCAATATCAGTTCTTTCGCGATTCCGGTGCCGCCGATCAGCTCGACCACGATGTCGATATCGGGATTGCCGACGACTTCGTTCGCATCGGCGGTGACGGTCGCCTTGCCGCCGACGAGCTTGCGGGCACGCTCGACGTCCTTGTCCGCCACCATCTTCATGGTGATGGCGCAGCCGGCGCGGCGCGCGATCTCTTCCTGATTGCGCGCAAGCACGGCGAATGCGCCGCTGCCCACGACGCCGATGCCGAGCAGCCCGACGTTGATCGCCCGACGCGAAGCTCCTTGTCCCTTGTCCCTTGTGCCTTGTGCCTTCACAGGAGCCCGTCCTTCTTGAACATGTCCTTGATCCCGCGCAGCGCCTGCCGGCTGCGCGCCTCGTTCTCGATCAGCGCGAAGCGCACGTGCCCGTCGCCCAAATGGCCGAAGCCGACTCCGGGCGCCACGGCGATTTTCGCATCGAGCAGCAGCTTCTTGGAGAATTCGAGGGAACCGAGTTTCTTGTACGGCTCGGGGATCGGCGCCCACACGTACATGCTCGCCTTCGGCACCTCGACGTTCCAGCCAATCGCCTTCAGGCCGGCGCACATCACGTCGCGGCGGCCCTGGTAGACCTTGCGCACGGCCGCGACGCAGTCCTGCGGGCCTTCCAGCGCGATGATGGACGCGACCTGGATCGGTGTGAACGTCCCGTAGTCGTGATAGCTCTTCATGCGCGCCAGCGCGGTCACCAGTTCGCGATTGCCGACCATGTAGCCCACGCGCCAGCCGGCCATGTTGTAGCTCTTCGACATGGTGAAAAATTCGACCGCGATGTCGCGCGCGCCCGGCACCTGCATGATGGAGGGCGCCTGGTAGCCGTCAAAAACGATGTCTGCATAAGCGAGGTCGTGCACGACGTAGACCTGGTGCTCGCGTGCCAGCGCCACCAGCCGTTCGAAAAACGCCAGGTCCACGCACTGGGTCGTCGGGTTGCTGGGGAAATTCACGATCAGCATCTTCGGCTTCGGATAGGTGTCCTTGAACGCGCGCTCCACCTCCTCGAAGAAGTTGGTGTCGGGCGACATCGGGACGTGGCGGATGTCCGCGCCGGAGATCACCGGCCCGTAGATGTGGATCGGGTAGCTCGGGTTCGGCACCAGCACGGTATCGCCCTGGTCGAGCGTGGCCAGCGCGAGGTGAGCGATGCCCTCCTTCGAGCCGATGGTGACGATCGCCTCCGAGTCGGGGTCGAGCTCGACGCCGTAGCGGGTCTTGTACCAATTGCAGATCGCGCGGCGCAGCCGGAAGATGCCCTTCGACACCGAGTAGCCGTGCGTGTCGGGACGCTGCACCGACTCGACCAGCTTCTCGACGATGTGGCGTGGCGTCGGCTGGTCGGGATTACCCATGCTGAAGTCGATGACGTCCTCGCCGCGGCGGCGCGCCGCGAGCTTCAGCTCGCCGGTCACGTTAAAAACGTACGGCGGTAGGCGTTTTATTCGCGCAAATTCTTCCATATTCATCTCTGACGCGAATAAAGCGCCGCCGGAGTTTCGGCGAAGGCTAACCTGCTTCGCAGGTTATGCCGGAGCCAAAACTCCATAAGGCGTTTTATGCGGGCAAACTCTTCCATGGCTCGCGCTGTCTGGATAATTGCGGCGGTGCAAAAGCATGCTATTCTAGCGAAGCCAGTAAACTTAAGCAAATCAGAAGCTTACCTAAGCTTACTTATGAAGTTGCACTTGACGCCCGGCGCGGGCCTCCAGTTGTTCTCCAGTTACGGCACGGGCTACGTCACCGTGAACGGCGTGCGTCATGAGACCTGCGTGGTGGTGACGCCCGAGACCGTGACGCCGTGGGCCGCAACCGGCTTCGAGAAGCTCGCCGCGGCTGATTTCGCGTTCATCGCGGAGTTGAAGCCCGAGGTGGTGATCCTCGGCACCGGCTCACAGCAGCGCTTTCCGCCGCCGGAGCTCGCGCACGCGCTCGCAGCGAGCGGCGCCGGCGTGGAAGTAATGGACAGCCGGGCGGCCTGCAGGACCTACAACATTCTCGCCTCCGAGGGCCGCAAGGTGGTCGCGGCCATCCTGCTCGGCTGAAGACCGGTCAGGCTTTCTTCAGCATCAGCACGCCAGCAATGAGGCGCCGCTCGATGAGCGAGCGCGTACAATCCTCGGCGGGCTGCGGCCGCGCAAGGTAGAAGCCCTGGATCTGGTCGCAGCCGTTCTCCACGAGAAAAGCGAGCTGGGATTCGGTCTCCACCCCCTCCGCGATCACTGCCAGGCCCAGGGCGTGCGCCATCGTGATCACGGCGCGGGTGATGGTTGCATCGTCCGCGTCGGTGGTGACGTCTCGCACGAAGGAGCGGTCCACCTTCAGCGAATCGAGCGGGAAGCGCTTGAGATAGCCCAGACTCGAGTAGCCGGTGCCGAAGTCGTCGATCGATATCCCCACGCCCAGCGACTTGAGATACTCCAGCGTGCGCGTCGCCTCTTCGGGGTTGACCATCAGCGAGCTCTCCGTGATCTCGAGCTCGAGCAGAGCGGGATCGATCCGGTGGCGGTCGAGAATGCGCTTGATCGACGAGCCGAGCTCGCGGGCGAGGAACTGGCGCGCCGAGAGGTTGATCGCCACCGGCGCGGGGTCCAGACCCGCGCGCGTCCACTCGTTGATCTGCTCGCACACCGCGTTCAGCACCCATTCCCCGACCTGCACGATCAGGCCCGTCTCCTCCAGCACCGGGATGAACTCGTCCGGCAACACCAGCCCGCGTTCCGGGTGGCGCCAGCGCAGCAGCGCTTCGAAGCCGGTCAGCGCTCCGGTCTTGACGCCTGCCTTCGGCTGGTAATAGAGCAGGAATTCCTCGCGCTCGAGCGCTCGCCGCAGTCCGCCTTCCAGGTTGAGCAGCGCGGCGCCGCGCTCGCTCATCTCGGGGGTATAGAACTGGTAGGCGTTGCGTCCCGCCTCCTTGGCGCGATACATCGCGGCGTCCGCGTTCTTGATCAGGGTGTCCTGATCGGCGCTGTCCTGGGGGTAGAGCGTAATGCCGATGCTCGAGGTCACGAAGACCTCGGCGCCCTCGAGCCGGAACGGCTCGTTGAAGGCCGTCATGATTTTCTGCGCGACGCGCCTCGCGTTCTGGGCGCCGCCAAGATTCGACAGGACCATCGCAAACTCATCGCCGCCGAGACGCCCGACCGTGTCCTCGGCGCGCACCGCGTTGATCAGCCGCTCCGCGACCTGCTGCAGCAGCCGGTCGCCCACGGCGTGCCCGAGCGTGTCATTGATGTTCTTGAAGCGGTCCACGTCCATGAACATCACGCCCGTGATCCACTGGTTGCGCCGGGCCTGCGCGAGCGCCTGCCGCAGCCGGTCGTAGAACAGCGCGCGGTTGGGCAGTCCGGTCAGCACGTCGTAGTGCGCCAGGTGCAGCAAACGCTCTTCCGCCTCCTTGCGGTCCGTGATGTCCTCGGCGATGCCGGCGACTCGGTAGACCGCGCCGGACGAATCGCGCACGGGGAACGCGCGGTCGCGCACCCAGCGGATCGAGCCATTCGGGCGCACGATGCGATAGGTTTCGTCGTAACCGCTGGCCGCAGCCGCCTTGCGCGCGGCGTGAACGCGTTCACGGTCCTCGGAGTGCACCGCGCGGATCAGCGCGCGGCGGTCGGCCACGATCTTCTCCAGCGGCCGCCCCAGCATGACCTCGGCCGCCCGACTGATGTAGAGCGTGCGCTGCATCGAGGTATCCGCGATCCAGAACGCCTGCGGGATGTTGCCCGCGAGTTGGCGAAACTGCTCTTCGCTCTCGCGCAGGGCCGCCTCGGCGCGCTTGCGCTCGGACACGTCGTTCACCAGGGTCAGCCAGACCGGACGCCCGTCCATCGTCAGCCGGCGCGCCGTGACCTCGGTGTCGATGACGCGACCGTCGCGAGTGCGATGGCGCTCGAGGTAGAGATACGGCTGGCTGGTGCGGCCGCGGATGTGCTGCTCGTAACGTGTCTGGTCCGTCGGCTCCCAGATGTCGCGCACCGTGATACGCAGGAATTCCTCGCGACTGTACCCATAGTGGTCGATCGCCGCCTGGTTCACCGCGACGATGCGCAGCGTCTCGTCGTCCCACGCCCACATCGGCAACGGGCTCGCCTCGAACACGTCGCGATAGCGCTCCTCGCTCTTCGTCAGTGCCTGCTCCGCTTCCTTGCGCCGGATGAACTGCCCGATCTGCGCTCCGATCGAGAGCGCCACCTTCAGCAGCATCTCGTCGGGCTGGCGCACTTCGCGGCTGAAGAACTCCATGACGCCGATGACGGTGCCGCCCGCGGTGATGGGAAAGGCATAGGCGCTGTTGAGACCGAACTTGCGCGAGCTGGCCGCGCGGCGGAAGCGCGGATGCTGCCCGATATCGACGACCCACGTCGGCTCGTTGTGACGCCACGCCCGGTGCAGCAGCACGACTGATCCCTGCACGCCCTGTCGCAGCCACCACTCGCGGTCGGCCGGGTCGAAATCGGGCTCGAAATCGGCCCAGTAATCCACGCGCTCTATTCCCTTTTCCAGGTCGCAGCTCCAGCGCGCGCCGTAGGCCCATTCCATCGCCTGGCAGATGGTCTGCAGGAGCTTCGGCATCGCGTCTTCCATGGCCGCCGACTCCGCCAACAGCTGCGTCACCGCGTGCTCCATCGCCAGGCGCTGGCTCGCCAGCACGCGCTCGGTGATGTCCTCGATGACGCGGATGAAATAGTCCGGCTTGCCCGAGGCGTCGCGCACGAGCGATACCGTCCGGTTGCCCCAGAACGTGGTGCCGTCCTTGCGCACGAACTTGCGCTCCGAGGTATAGGTATTCAGCTCCCCCCCGAGCATCCGGTCGCGATACTGGCCGCGATCAGTTCCCCGGCCTTCCGGGGCCAGCAGGTCGTCGGTCGAGAGCCGGAGCAGCTCTTCGCCGGTGTAGCCCACCATCTCGGAAAACCGGGGGTTGGCGTGAAGAATACGGTCGTCCTCCACCCGCGTGTGCATGATGCCGACCGGAGCGTCGTCGAAGGTAGCGCGGTAGAGCTCGTCGGTCTGCTTGCGCTCGGTGATGTCTTCCACGACGCTGATTACGTACCGCGGCTTGCCGTCCGCGTCACAGGCGGTGGACATGGTGCGCCGCGCCCACATGACGCTGCCGTCCTTGCGCAGGAATCGCTTTTCGCCGGAGCGTGATTTCGCCGCTCCCTGCACGAGCTGCGCGCGGTAGCCCGATCCCGGGCCGTAGTCGTCGGGATGAGTGATGTCGCGGATCGCCTTGCCGAGCAGCTCCTCGCGCGAGTAGCCCAGCATGTCGCAGAACTTCTGATTGGAATCCACGACGTGGCCGTCGAGATCGACCCGGGTCATGCCGACCGCCGCCTGCTCGAACATCTCGCGGAAGCGCCGCTCGGTCTCCCTCGACCGCTCTTCCGCCTCAGCGCGTGCGATGTGGTTGCGCAGATTGATGATGCCGTACGCGATATCGTCGACCAGGCCGGTCAGCAGCGCGATCTCTTCTTCGTCGAACGCATCGGCTTCACGCGCGTAAATGGCGATCGCGCCGAGGATCCCGCCCTGACCTTTGAGCGGAAGCCCGATCGAAGACTGGAAGCCGTGCTGCATGGCACGACCCCGCCGGCGCGCCAGGCGCGGATCGTTCAGGATGTCGCGCGCGACGTGCGGATTGCCCGTCGCGACCACCTCCGACATGAAGCCCTGGTAGCGGCCGTCCGTGCTCCAGGCCACGGGCGCAGTCATCGGCGCGTCGCCACCGAACCCGGCGTGCGCAACCGCGCTCACCGGCTGCCGGCCGTCGTCCGTGGGATAGCCGACCCAGGCCATTTTGTAGCCGCCCGACTCGACAACGATGCGGCACATGCTCTCCAGCATGCCGCGCTCCTCGTCCGCATGGATCAGGACGTGGTTGCACTCCGCCATGACCCGCCGCGCGCGCGTCAGCCGGGCCAGCCGCTCCTCGGTGCGCTTTCTTTTCGTGATGTCCTCGAAAACCTGGATCAGGTAGTGCTTGCCGGCGGCCGGGCGCCCGGCCAGCGTCACGGTGCGGTTGACCCAGACCACCGTGCCATCCCTGCGCAGGTAGCGCTTCTCCGCGGCAAAGAACTGGCGCTGCCCGCCGAGCAATTGCTTGCGTAGCGGGCGCTGGCTGCCGCGGTCGTCGGGGTGGGTCAGGTCGCGCGTAGTCAGATCCAGGAGCTCGGCGGCGCTGTAGCCGAACATGCGGCGCAGCTTGCGATTGACCTGGAGAAACCTGCCGTCGACCGTAGTGTGCGCGACGCCGACCGCAGCCTGCTCGAACGTCGCGCGGAACTGCTCCTTGCTGTCGCGCAGCGCGCGCTGGGCACGCTCCCGCTCCGCGACGTTCCCGGCCGGCTTTCTGCCGGTTCCGCGGTCGCGGCCTCTGATTTTCGCCTTCCCGGATCTTGTTTTCGGAGATGGTCTTGCCATCCCTCCCTCCCGCGGCACCCTGTCGAGACTAACGCTACACCTCCCGTTAAAAAATCGCAAAAAAATAGGGCCTTACAGCCGAATTCAGGCCACGCTTGGTGGATTAAGACGCAAATCGCGCGTTTCGACACAAGCTCTCGCCCGCATAATGTTCACGCCGCATCCGCCTCGACGCGCAGCGCGTATTTCGGACACCTCGATGCAGCCCTACCCCGCCCACCTGGTCCAGCGCCTTGCCCTCCGGGATGGCAGCGCGGTCACGGTGCGCCCGATACGGCCCGAAGACGCCCGCATCGAGCAGGACTTCGTGCGCAACCTGTCCGGCGAGTCGCGCTACTACCGGTTCATGGACAGCGTGCGCGAGCTCTCGCCGGGCATGCTGCAGCACTTCATCCAGGTGGACTACGTGCGTCACATGGCGCTCATCGCGGTAAGCGAGCGCGACGGCGCGGAAGTCCAGGTCGGCGTGGCGCGCTACGTCGTGGACCAAAGCGGCCTGACCTGCGAGTTCTCGATAGTCATCGCGGACGAGTGGCAGCGCAGGGGACTCGGGGAACGGCTCATGCGATTGCTCATGGACACGGCGCGCTCGGCTGGTGTGCGCTGGATGTACGGCGAGGTCCTCGCCGGCAACCAGCGCATGCTGAAGCTCGCCGCGAAGCTCAATTTCGCCGCGCATTTCGACCCGATCGACCCGCGCATGATGCGTGTGGAAATTGCCCTGTGAATTGCCGTCGATATATGGCAAACTCAATGAATTGAAAGACATAATTGAAAGTACTCGGCAAGAAATCATGATTTCTCCGCACATCGAAAAGGTCATCGCCCAGGTCGGCAGCATCATCCTCGGCAAGGAACGGCAGATCCGGCTCTCGCTCGCCTGCCTGATCGCGCGCGGCCACCTGTTGATCGAGGACATTCCGGGTGTAGGCAAGACCACTCTCGCGCACGCGCTGGCAACTTCCCTCGGCCTCGCATTCCAGCGTATCCAGTTCACCAGCGACCTGCTGCCGGCCGACATCATCGGCGTCGCGATCTACAATCGCGACACCAGCGGTTTCCAGTTTCACCCGGGGCCGATCTTCAGCCAGGTGGTGCTGGCTGACGAAGTGAACCGCGCAACGCCAAAAGCGCAGAGCGCTCTGCTCGAGGCCATGGAAGAGCACCAGGTCACCACGGAAGGCGAGACGAGACACCTGCCCGAGCCTTTCTTTGTGATTGCCACGCAAAACCCTTCCTATCAGGTCGGCACGTTTCCGCTGCCGGAGTCGCAACTCGACCGCTTCCTCATGCGTATCCACCTGGGCTATCCCGACGGCCAGGCGGAACGCGCGCTGTTGCAGGGAGAGGATCGGCGCGACATGCTCGCCGGCCTCGCTCCCAGCATGAGCGCGCAGGACCTGGCGCGGCTCCAGCGTGAAGCGCAGAAAATTCATGCTTCTCCGGCCCTGCTCGATTACGTCCAGGCCCTGGCTACCCACACGCGCCGCGCCGGCGACTACATCAATGGCCTCTCGCCCCGCGCCGCCCTCGCATTGCTGCACGCCGCGCGCGCCTGGGCGCTGATGGCGGGACGCGGACACGTGATGCCGGAGGACGTCCAGGCCGTGCTGCCTGCGGTCGTTGGACACCGCCTGGTCCACACCGGCGAAGTGACCAAGGCGAACGGCGTGGATGTCGCGGACCGCTTGATCAAGCAGGTGGCTATTCCTTGAGATGTAAGCGGTAAGCAGTAAGCGGAAACGCCCGTGCATCGCGAAACGATGGCACCGCATCGCTCACTGCTCACCGCTTACTGCTTTCCTTATCCATGTACGGGGCGTTGAAAAACCGCTTTTTGGACTGGCTGTTCCAGCCGCGGGCGCGGGACAGCATTTCGGTCGTGCTGGGGCAGCGGCGGGTGTACATCCTGCCGACGCGTCAGGGCGTGGTGTTCGGCGCCGTGCTGGTGGTGATGGTCCTGGGATCGATCAACTACACCCTGGGGCTGGGCTTCATCCTCGCCTTCCTGCTCGCGGCGCTAGGGGTGAACGCCATGATCCACACCTATCGCAATATCGCCAATCTGAAGGTGACGCGTGGCCGCGCGCAGCCCGCATTTGCCGGCGACCGGGCGCACTTCACCATTCACCTCGAGAACGCCGGCAATTCCACCCGCCACGCAATCGGCCTCACGCAGGACAGGAAACACGCGATCTTCGTCGACGTCCCGGTTCGCGGCACCGCCCCGGCCGTGCTGGATATTCCCGCGCAGCGTCGAGGCATCCTGCGCCCGGGCCGTTTGACCCTGTTCACCCGCTTTCCGCTCGGACTCTATTACGCGTGGGCGTATCTTGAGCTCGACATGCAGTGCATCGTTTACCCGCGTCCCGCCGACCCCGCGCTGCCGTTGCCGCATGCGGCAACAAGTGCCGACGCAGGTACAGAGCGCGGCAGCGGGCAGGAGGATTTTTCGGGACTACGGCAGTACCACGTCGGTGATTCGCCGCGCCACGTGGCGTGGAAAGCTGCCGCTCGAGACCAGGGCCTGCTGACCAAGCTCTTCAGCGGGCGCGCCGAGACGGAGCTGTGGCTCGACTGGGCGCAATTGCCGCCGCAAATGGGAGCAGAAGACCGCCTCTCCCACTTGGCGCGCTGGGTACTCGACGCTCATGCCGCCGGCGTCTCCTACGGCCTGCGCCTGCCGGGGGAAAAGCTGGATCTGGACGTCGGGGAGGCCCACCGCGACCGCTGCCTCGAAGCGCTTGCGCTTTTCGAGCAAGAGCGTGATTCGTAATTGGTGATTCGTGAATCGAAACCTTGTCAATATCGTTTCGCGGCCTGGTCGACTCACGACTCACGAATTCAAATGACTGAGCAAAAACAGCCTATCGCCTTCCACCACGTGCTCTACCTCCTGCTGTCGCTGGCGATGGTGACGGCGCCGCACACGCTGCACCTGCCGTGGTGGATCTCAACGCTTGCCATAGCCCTGTTCGCCTGGCGTGCGCACCTGGGCCACGCCCGCGTCGCCCTGCCGAACCGCGGGCTCATGATCCTGATCGCCATTACCGGCCTGATCGGCGTGTTCTTGACCTACCGCACTATTTTCGGCCGCGACGCGGGCGTCGCGCTGCTGGCGATCATGCTGGGGCTGAAGCTGCTGGAGACACGCACGCTGCGCGACGCGATGCTGCTCTCCTTCCTCGGCTACTTCCTCGTGATCACCAACTTTCTCTACGACCAGACCATACCGACAGCGCTCTACATGGTCGCATGCACCGTGGTGAACACAGCGACCATGCTGAGCCTGCACTACTCGGGTGGCGAGCCGCCGTTCCGCGCTCAGCTGCGCGCCGCAAGCGTGCTGCTTGCCCAGTCGGTGCCGCTGATGCTGGTGCTGTTCGTACTGTTCCCGCGTGTGCCCGGCCCGCTATGGGGGCTGCCGCAGGACGCGTTCTCCGGCGTCAGCGGCCTCTCCGACACGATGAGCCCCGGCAGTCTGTCCAAGCTGACGCTCTCGGACTCGGTCGCGTTCCGCGTGAGGTTCGAGGGCGAACAGCCGCGGCGGCGCTACCTCTATTGGCGCGGCCCGGTGATGTGGGACTTCGACGGCCGCACCTGGACCGTTCCGCGATTCATGTACAACGTGCCGCTGCCCGAAGCCCAAGGCGAGGCGATTTCGTACGAGGTGACACTCGAGCCGCACAACAAGCGCTGGATCTTCGCGCTCGACCTGCCCGGCAGGGTGCCACCGGGCTCGTTCATCGGCGCCGACTACCAGCTGTATTCGTCCCGCCCGGTGACGAGCCGCCTGCGCTACGACATGACTTCCCATCTCAATGCCTCCTACGGGATCGCCGAAAACCGCCACGCCCTGCGCCGCGCGTTGCATCTGCCGGAAGGAAGCAACCCGCGGGCGTTGGAGCTCGCCCGCAAGCTGCGCGAGAAGCACGCCGACGATCTTCCTCTCATTGATGAAGTTCTGCGGATGTTCCGCAACCGGAACTTCCACTACACGCTCGAGCCGCCGCTGCTCGGGGAGCACCCGGTGGACGAGTTCCTGTTCAAGACACTCTCCGGCTTCTGCGAGCACTACGCCTCCGCATTCGCGGTACTGATGCGCGGTGCCGGCATTCCCGCGCGCATCGTGACCGGCTACCACGGCGGGGACATGAACGAGTTCGGCAACTACCTGATCGTGCGCCAGGCCGAGGCGCACGCGTGGACCGAGGTCTGGATCCGCGACCGCGGCTGGATCCGTATTGACCCGACGTCGGCCGTGTCACCCCTGCGCGTGGATTCCGGCATCTCGGCCGCCGTGCCCGGCAACGAGACCTTGCCGCTCATGGTGCGCAGCGATCTCGAATTTCTTCGCCAGCTACGGCTGTCCTGGGATTACATCGCAAACACCTGGAATCAGTGGGTGCTCGGCTACACGTACGAACGACAGCGCTGGATGCTCGCCAGCGCGGGCTTCAGCAACGCCACCTGGCAAAGCCTCACGGCCGTGCTGTTCTGCCTGGCGGGCGGGATCGTCGCGGTTTTCGCCTACCTTTCCCTGCGTCAGCTGAAAGAGCGCGTAGGCGACCCGGCCAGGACCGCATACCTGAAGTTCTGCAACAAGCTGAGACGCAAGGGCCTGCCGCGCGACCCCGCCGAGGGGCCGGCGGACTACGCCCACCGGCTGGAGCAGCTGCGCCCCGATCTCGCGCCGGCAGTCGGCGCCATCACGCACCTCTACGTTGCATTGCGCTACGGCGTCGAGACCAGCGCTGCCGCGCTTGAGGAACTGAGACAGCGAGTGCGGCAGTTTTCTGCTTGAAACACCGTGACTGAGAAAGGTGACTGATGAACCGTGACTGCTGGTGCGGGACTTGTGATTCGAATGTCTGACGCTGTTACAGAGATCCCGCTCTTTTAGTCACGCCGTACCAGTCACACCCGATCAGTCACGCAATAGTTGTCACGCCTCATCAGCCCGGCGGCAGCAGCTTCACCGGGTCCACCGGCTTGCCGTAGCGCCGAATCTCGAAGTGAAGCTTGACCCGGTCGGTATCGGTCGAGCCCATCTCGGCAATCTTCTGGCCCTTCGCGACGCTCTGCCCTTCCTTTACCAGCAGCTCGTTGTTGTGGCCGTAGACACTGAGAAAGACATTGTTGTGCTTGATCACGATCAGCTTGCCGAAGCCGCGGATGCCGGTGCCGCTGAAGATCACACGGCCCGGCGCGCTGGCGAGCACCGGCTGCCCGAGCTTGCCGGCGATGGCGATGCCCTTAAGGTTGGCGCCATCGTTGAAGCCGCTCACCATCTTGCCGCTCGCCGGCCAGGCCCAGGCGATGCCGTCATCACCCGCCTCGGCCTTCGGCGCCGGCTCCGGCTTGGCGCCGGATAGCTGGGCGTAAGTCTGGTCCGAGTACGGCGCGCGCACCGCCCTGGGCTGGGTCTTGACATTGTCTCCAGCGACCGCGGGTGGCGCATCGCCGAGTGGACGTCCCTGCACGCCAGGCGCGGACTTGGCCGCCGACGTTGTCACGGCGGGCACAGGCGAAGTCAGCCGCAACTGCTGCCCGACGCGGATCATCGACGAGTCGGTGATCCCGTTCCACTGGGCAAGCTCACGATAGTCGAGACCATGATCGAGAGCGATGCTGAAAAGCGTGTCGCCTTTCTTGACCGTATACAAATCGGGACGCGCCTCGCCTGGCTTCGCGGCGGGCTTGGACACCGTCGGCGCAGGCCGTTTCCCCGGAGTGCGATCCACCACCGGAGCGCCGCGCCGCGCGGTGCATCCCGCCACCAGCGCAAGCACAACGCAGGCGACGCCAAGTCTGACGAGCGGCGAGGACATGGGCTCAGCCGATGCCGGGCAGAAGTGGAACAAACACCACGGGATCCATACGCCGCTCGACAAACCCTTTCTCGGTGCGTTCGATCACGTAAAGATGCTGCTCGCCGCGCTTCTCGAACGGAAAAATCATTCTACCACCCGCGCCAAGCTGCTCGAGCAGCGCCTTCGGCGCGCTGGCTGCTGCCGCGGCCATGACAATGGCGTCGAAGGGCGCGACCTCGGGCATGCCGGCGTGCCCGTCGCCATGACGCAGGTGCACGTTGGAGACGCCCGCCTCGCGCAGGTGCTTGCGGACCTTGCGCACGAGCGCCGCGATGCGTTCGATCGAGTAAACCTGCTTCGCCAGCTTCGCCAGCACCGCAGTCTGGTAACCGCAGCCGGTGCCAATTTCCAGGACCCTGGTCAGCGTCCGGCCGTTGCGCGCGAGCTCCGTCATGCGCGCCACGGTGTGCGGGCTCGAGATGGTCTGGCCAAAACCGAGCGGTAGGGATATGTCCTCGTAGGCGCGGCTGGCAAGCGCCTCATCCACGAAAACGTGACGCGGCAATTCGCTCATGACACCGAGGACGGCGTCGTCGCGAATGCCTTTCGCGCGCAGGCGCTCGATCATGCGCAGCCGGGTGCGCTGCGAAGTCATCCCGATGCCGGAATGCCGGGTCGAGCTCCGGTCTCCGCTCATGGTTTCGCGAGCCACGCGCTCACCGTCTCGAGCTGCGCGTAGCGGGTGAGGTCCATCTGCAGCGGCGTGATCGAGACGCGATTGGTGGCAATGGCGTGAAAATCCGTGCCGTCTCCCGCGTCCTGGGCGCTGCCGGCGGCACCGATCCAGTACACGGTGTCGCCACGCGGCGTGGTGGACTTGATGACCGGCTCCGCCTTGTGCCGCTTTCCCAGGCGCGTCACGCTCATGCCCGTGAGCTGCTCGTATTCAATGTCGGGCACGTTTACGTTCAACAGCACCGGCTGTGTCAGGGGCTGCTTGACGAAGCGCGCGACGAGCTCGGCCGCCACCCGCCCGGCCGTGCGCAAGTGCACGCCGCCCTCCGCGACCAGCGATATCGCGATCGAAGGAATGCCGAGGAGGAACCCCTCGGTGGCCGCCGCGACGGTACCGGAATAGATCGTGTCGTCGCCCACGTTGGCCCCGTAGTTGATCCCGGAAACCACGATGTCCGGCAGCTGCGGCAAGAGGCCCGTCACGGCGATGTGCACACAATCCGTCGGGGTGCCGTTGACGAAGTAGAAGCCGTTCTCGGCGCGCCGCACGGACAGCGGCCGGTCGAGGGTGAGCGAGTTCGACGATCCGCTGCGGTCGCGCCGGAGCGCGACCACGGTGATATCGCCCAGCGGCGCCAGCATTTCCGCGAGCAGCACTATGCCCGGCGCGAAATAGCCATCGTCGTTGCTGATCAGGATGCGCATCGGGAGGCGAAAATTATAGCTCACCGCCGCCCGGTCACGCCCTCCCAGCGCGGGCATTCCCGCTCCTCGAGCGGCCGGTCCCAAGACTGATAGTTCGCGCGATCCACCACCTGAACCGGGAGGATGATCTCCGCCGGCACCCGCTGCCCACGCAGGTGCCGCAGCGCCGCTTCGGTCGCAACGCAGGCAATCTTCAGCGCGTCGAAATCCACCGTGGCCAGCAGGCGGCCGGTTTTCACCGATTCGATCGCATCCGGAAGCGCATTGACGCCGATAACAGGTACCCGGACGCCGGCCGCCTCCAGGGCGGACAGCGCGCCGAGCGACATCGCGTCGTTCGCCGACAGCACGCCGTCGAAATGGATGCCCTCCGCAAGAACCGCCTTCATGGCCTCCCGTCCCGCGTCCTCGAGGAACTGCCCCGTGCGTGTCGCGACGATGCGCATGCCCGGCCACTCCTTTATCGCGTCGAGGAAACCACGAACGCGCTCCCGGCTCGTGACCGCCCCCGGCACTCCTTCCATCAACAGCACGTCGCCCTTCCCGCCCATGTGCCGGAACAGGTAGGCGGCGATGTCGCGCGCGAGCCGGTAGTCATCGGAGCCGACGTAGCTCACGAACCGCCCGTGCGCCAGCCGGTTGAGATAGTTCACGGCCGGGATGCCGGCCGCGTTCAACTCGCGCACCGAGGCGTCGAGCGCGGTGAGATGCACCGGCACGAACACCACCGCGTCGGGCCGGGCCGCGATGGCCTGTCCGACCAGCGCGATCTGCTCGGCAATATCGTCGGGCTTGCGCGGAACGTAGTGGACGACGCGCGCGCCGTTACGCGCGGCGGTGCGCTCGGCGCCGAGGCGAGCCGCGTCGTAGGCAGGGTTGGAGCGGTTCTTGGTGAAAACCGCGATCGTCTCGTTAGCCACAAAAACTCCGAAAAGCATTGGACACAGAGGACACAGAAATATTAAATGCGAACAAGGACTTTTTTATTCTCTCTGTGATCTCTGTGCTCTCTGTGGCTAAAAGTCATTAAGCTTGAGGCGGGGCGAAGGGGCGGTCGTGGGTAAGCGAAGGCAGCATGCCACGCACCTTGTCCACCTGGGCGAGATCGAGGTCGGCGTACACCACCCCGGGCGCCTCCCCGCCGTCGGCGAGCACCTCGCCCCACGGGTCTATCACCAGCGAATGGCCGTAGGTCATGCGCTTGCCCGGATGGTCCCCGCACAGCGCCGGCGCAATGACGAAGGCCGCGTTCTCGATGGCCCGCGCGCGCATCAGCACGTGCCAGTGCGCCTTGCCGGTCTCGCGCTGGAACGAAGACGGTATGGCCAGCAGCGTCGCGCCGTGCTGCGCGAGATTGCGGTAGAGCTGGGGAAAGCGCAGGTCATAGCAGACCGTCATGCCGAGCCGGCCCCACGGCGTCTCCGCCGTCACCGCGCGCTCGCCCGGCCGGTAGGCGCTCGACTCCTTGATCACTGTTCCGCTGGGGAGCGTGGCGTCGAACATGTGAATCTTGTCGTATTGGGCTGCGACGCGGCCCTCCGCCGAGATCAGCACCGAGCGGTTGAACATGCGCCCGTCGTCGCTCATGAGAGTAAGGGAGCCGACGAGGTGCCAGACGCCCAGCTCGCGCGACAGCGCGGTAAGCGCGGACAGTGCCGGTTCGCCCTGCGCGTCCTGCGCCTTCTCGCGCATGGTGCGGCCGCTACCGTCCATCATCAGCGCGTACTCCGCGGAGAAGAGGAATTTCGCGCCGCCGGCTGCCGCTTCCCGCGCCATCGTGGTCAGCGTCGCGAGATTCGCCGCGTAGTCGTTGCCCGAGTTGGTCTGCAGGCAGGCGATGCGAACGGTATTGCTCACAAGTCGTCAGTCATCAGTCGTCACGCATTTCAGGCAGAAGGAACGGTCGCTTTCACGGACGGCCTCTGCGAGATCTTCTCGAACCACTTCTCCAGCCCGGGACGCGTTGCGCGCCACTTCTCGTCGGGGAAACGGAAATCCAGGTAACCGAGCACGCAGGCAGCGGTAACCTCACCGATGGCGAAGCGCTCGCCCCAGCCGGCGCATTCGCGCTCCAGGGCATCCAGGCCGCCTCGCACCTTGCCGAACTGCCCGGCGATCCAGTCGCTCCAGCGCAACTCTTGCGGCCGCACCGCGTTCTCGTAGCGCATGAGCACGGAGGCTTCGAGGATTCCGTCGCCAAGCGCCTGCAGCCGCAGCTCGCGCCAGCGTTCAGGCCCGGACTTCGGAAAAAACTTGCCGCCGCGCAGGCTGTCGAGGTACTCGCAGATGACGTCGGAATCGTAAAGCGTGCCATCCTGCGGCGTGGACAGCGCCGGAATCTTGACGAGAGGGTTCTCCCGCGCCAGATCCGCGTGCGGCTTGACCGGGCTCACTGCGATGCCGACTTCCTCGATGCTCTCCAAGAGGCCGGTCTCGCGGGAGATAATGCGCACCTTGCGCGCGAACGGAGAAGCCGGGTTATGCCACAACCGCATGGGATTTCCTTTCTTTCATGTTGTCAGCCGCCGGTCTTGATGCCAGCTTCGCGGATCAGCTTGCCCCATCTCGCGTAGTCGGCCTTGATAAGCGCGTGAAACGCGGCGGGATCGTTCGGCTCCGGGTCGAGGCCGAGATTCTCGAGTTGCGACTGCACCTCGGCCAGATTCAGCACGGCGACCGTTTCCTTGTGAATGCGATCGACGATGGCTCGGGGCGTTTTCGCCGGGAACGCGAGCCCGAGCCAGCCGCTCGCCTCGAATCCGGGGTACCCGCCTTCCGCGATGGTCGGCACTTCGCGCAGCGCGGCGGAACGCCGGGCGCCGGACACCGCGATCGCCCGGATCTTGCCGGCCCTGACGTGCGGGGTCTGCGTGGAGATTAGCGAGAAAATACTCTCGACGTGCCCAGCCATGGCATCCACCACCGCAGGATTGCCGCCCTTGTACGGCACCTGGTTCAGCTTCACCCCCGCCGTTTTCCAGAACAACTCCGCGCAGAGATGAGCGATGCTCCCTGCCCCCGGCGTCGCGTAGTTCATCTTTCCAGGCGATTTCTTCGCCAGCGCGATGAACTGCTTGAGATTCCGGGCCGGCATCGAAGGGTGCACCGAAAGCAGACTCGTCACCAGGACCGCGCGCGCCACTGGTGCGAAATCGTTGACCGGGTCGAACGGGACCTTGCCGAGCAGCGCCGGGCTCAGCGCGAACGAGGCCACCGATGCAAGCAGTAAGGTATAGCCATCGGGAGTGGAGCGTGCGACCAGCTCCGTCGCGATATTGCCGCCGGCCCCGGCACGATTCTCCACGACGACCTGCTGCCCGAGACGCGGCCCCAGCCGCGTCGCCACTGCCCGCGCGACCAGGTCATTCGCGCCGCCGGGAGCGAATCCGACG
>Ga0247825_10000791_pt1 | contig 20398 bp, 20 predicted proteins | sample 13C_Vanillin_Day_FD_194413 | JGI IMG/M metagenome (GOLD analysis project Ga0247825, IMG submission 194413) | Soil microbial communities from agricultural site in Penn Yan, New York, United States - 13C_Vanillin_Day48 | ecosystem: Environmental > Terrestrial > Soil > Agricultural land | place...
AGGCAGATCGGCCTCCAGCCATACAAAGTGCCCGCGGGCTCCCGGCCGCACGATGTGGCGCCCGCTGCCGACGGCGGTATCTGGTATACGGCGCAGGGCTCCGGCGAGCTGGGATGGCTCGACCCCGCGACCGGTCATGTGGTCGAGATCCCGCTGGGTACGGGTTCGGCGCCGCACGGCGTCATCGTGGGGCCGGACGGCGCGGCATGGATCACGGACGGTGGCCTCAACGCGATAGTGCGCGTCGACGCCATCACGCACGCGGTGACTACCTACCGGTTGCCCTCGAACCGTGGCAACGCCAACCTGAACACCGCCTCGTTCGACAACCGCGGCCGTATCTGGTTCACCGGTCAGGCCGGCATTTACGGCGTCCTTGACCCGGCGAACGGCCAGATGCAGGTCTGGGACGCCCCCAACGGCCGCGGTCCCTACGGCATCACCACCACACCATCGGGCGACGTCTACTACGCGTCTCTCGCCGGCAGCTACATCGGCAAAATCAACGTCGAGACGGGCGAAGCCACCGTGCTGCGACCGCCAACCGCCAACCAGGGCGCCCGCCGCGTCTGGACGGACTCTCGCGGCCGCATCTGGGTGGCCGAGTGGAACGCGGGCCAGGTCGGCATGTACGACGCGTCGGAGAACGACTGGAAGGAGTGGAAGCTCCCGGGCTCATCGCCGATGGCCTACGCCGTCTACGTCGACGAGGTCGAAGATGTGTGGCTCACTGACTTCGGCAACAACGCCATCCACCGCTTCGACCCCAACACAGAGACGTTCGAGACGCACCAGCTGCCCAGCAGCCCCGGCAACGTGCGCCAGCTCCTCGGCCGCGACGGCGAGGTCTGGGGCGCGGAATCGGCTGCCGACCAACTCGTAGTCATTCGCTTCTAGCGCCCACGCCGGCAGCTGCAGATGCACCAGCTCACGTTCTCAGGGATGAGAACCGATACGGGCGCCTGTGCTAGAGACCCAGCTTCGTGGCCATGTTTCTGAAGTCCGACGCCACCACATCGAAGTCGCTCTGCGCCGGCATGGAGCGCTCGCGGCCCGGGCCGCCCTCGAAGGGCCGGTGGACGTAGGCGGTGCGCAGGCCCAGCTTCTTCGCCGCTTCGAGGTCGCCCGTGTGCGCGGCCGTCATCATCACTTGCCCCGGCTCGAGGCCGAGGATCTCCGCGGCGCCGAGGTAGGTCTCGGGGTCCGGCTTGTAATGCTGGATCAGGTCGGCGCCGATGACGCAGTCCCAGGGCAGACCGGCGAACTTCGCCATGTTCGTGAGCAGCGATAGGTTGCCGTTGCTCAGGGGCGAGATAACGTAGCGGCTCTTCAACCGTGCAAGGCCCGAAGGGGCGTCCGGCCACGCGTTGAGCCGATGCCAGACGAAGTTGAGGTGGCGGATGTCGTCTTCACTAAGGCCGGTGACCTTGTGCTCCGCGAGCACCTCATCGAGGGCCATGCGGTGGAGGTCGTCCAGCTTCGTCCAGGGGATCTCGCCGGTGCGCACCTTGTTCATATTGGGACCGTACTTGCCCCGCCACGCGTCGGCGAAGGCGCCCCAATCGACATTCACGCCCTTCACGGGCGTCCAGTACGCGTTGCCCTCGGCGATGATGCTGCCGCGCCAGTCCACGACGGTCCCGAAAGTGTCGAAGACCATCGCCTTCACGGCGTGCGTGTCGAAGGATGCTGTCATGGGGAACTCCTGCGTTCGATAACGAACCGGGGCGTGCCTAGCATGCTAGGCACCTGCTATGGTGCGGCCGGGACATTTCCTTCGATCCTCTAGTTGCGCGTTTAACCCGCAGTTGATGACCTACTCCTTACTGCCAACCGCTATTGCATCGGTGCCGCAGGCACCCTTGTCCCCATCGCGAACGGCGTCACCTTCTTCGTTTCGAGGTCGAACTGGTACCGCCACTGCTTGTATAGGTCGTTGCCGTAGACGTGGATGGCGAGCGTCTTGCCTGCCGGGATCTCGACGGCGTGGATGTCGTTCGGGGGCACTGCCAGCGACGTAGTCTGGCCGGTGGTGACGAGGCTCGGCGCCACCTCTTCGAGGTCGGCAATCCACGGAGTCGACGCGTCGTCGCGGCGCGCAAAGTTGCGGTTGCGCTCGGTGCCCGAGATGATGCCTTCAAGGGCCCAGCCGTTGTGGTTGTGAATCGGCGTACCGGCGTTGGGCTGCCACACAACGCAGATCACGCTGAGGTCCTCCGCGCGGTAGATCGGGAAGCCCTTCTCGGGGTCGGGGTTGCCGGACGCCTCGATGTCTGCCAGGCAGTCCTGCCTGGCAATCACGCGCGAAAGCGGTTCTGTCAGCGCCTCCAGGGTCGCCTGCTCGTCGAGCTTGCGGGCGACGATCGCCTTCGCGTCCTCGACGAACTGCTGAATGGTGTAGATAGCGGTGGTCATGCTGCGACCCTCCTGACACGAATTGGGGGTGCTCCCCAAGCCCCGGGCTTGCGTATTGCCTGCGTCTGGCTGACTCTAGTGCGAGCCCGCCGCCTTAGCAAGTGGCACATTCCAAGCATGCAAACGCCTCGATATGTCCTCGCCGTCGTCGTCACCCTGCTCGCCGTGGCCGTTATCGCCTGCGACGACAATGGTGGTGGCGGCAACACCATGCGCGCGCCTATCGACGCGGCAACTGTCATCGTTCTCGACTCCAACCCGCCGAAGTACACCGTCGACATCATCGCCGGCCTGCCGGACGGCTGCAGCAGTCCAGCAAGTCACTCTGTCAGGCGGGACGGTCTCACCTACGAAGTCACCGTGCTCAACCGCCACACGGGCGCTGAGGTCTGCACGGCCGTGTACGGGCAGTACGAACTTGCCGTGGAGCTCGACGACGTGCAGCCGGGCCAGCCCTACACGGTGAAGGTGAACGACCAGGTCCTGTCGTTCGTGGCGGAGTAGCGTTTTGGGGCGTAGTGCAGCAGCCTGCTGCGGCACCGGTGCAAGCTGTTCCGTCTGGTACTCCCTCTCGATTGCAACCGAAAGTTACGGACGTTCTGCCTGTGGAGCGTTTAGGCCCTGGAGCATGGTCCTTTCAGGAGTCGTGTTCAAACCTCTGGAGGGCCGAGACGTAAATCGCCAACCCCTGGCTGACTCTTAGAAGGTAAAGTCCTGAAGTTTCGTCTATTCTGGCGGCCATGCAGGTTGAGACTGCGGCGGAGCCGGTCCGGAGACAGCAAGGGAAGCTGTTTCATGGGTGGATCCTGGTGTTCGCCGGGCTTGTCACGGGCGCGTTCACGACGGGCGCGGGGACGTGGGCAGTGAGCCTGTTCGTGCAGCCGATGACGGAGGAGCTGGGCTGGTCGCGCTCCGCCTTCTTCGGCGCCCTGACCGTGCGCTCGATTGTGTCGGGGCTGATTGCGCCAGTGATCGGGCCGATGCAGGACTCGCACAGCGGGCCGCGACGCCTCATGTTCATCACGGCCATCGGGATGTCTGCGGGCCTGATCGCGATGCACTGGGTGGAAGACCTCATCGTCTTCTACCTGCTGTTCGGCGTAGTGGGCACACTGATGACCGTAGGCGGCGCGGAGATGCTGTTGAGCGCGGTGATCCCGAAGTGGTTCATCCGCAAGCGCGCAACGGCGATGACGATCGCCTCCGCCGGGCAGGGCGCTGGTCCGCTGATCTTTCCCGTCCTTATCAGCGCCGTCATCGAGGCTTGGGGCTGGCGAGTTGGCTGGCTCGGCCTGGGTATCGCCTCCTTCGCCCTGCTCTTCCCGCTCGCTTTCGCCGTGCGCACGCGGCCGGAGGATATGGGCCTTCAGCCGGATGGAGGTCCCGGTCCGGCGGCGGCGGGCGGCCCGCGCGTCGCGGTCCCGGAGCACAGCTTCACGCGCGCGGAGGCAATGAAGGAACGCTCGATGTGGTTGATCAACCTGTCGGGCGCGCTATTCATCATGGGTGTCACAGGGCTACAGACGAACTGGATCATCTACTTCCAGGACATTGGCTTCGAGGCGACGACAGCCGCGCTGAGTGCCAGCGCGTTCGGTGTGGGGTCGTTCAGCTCTCGCTTCATCTGGGGCTATTTGGCGAGATCATACGAGGTACGCGTGCTCATGGCGGTGGCAACGTCTCTGACCGCGGCAACGGTGTTGCTGCTGTTTCAGATCGAGACGGTGCCGGGGATGATGCTCGTCGCGCTCCTGAACGGTCTGGCGCTCGGAGGCAATTTCGTCATGCGGCCGCTGATCGTCGCGAACTACTTTGGCCGCGACCACCTGGGTGCCATCAACGGCATCATGAGGCCCCTGCAAATCGCGGGTGCGGCGGGTGGCCCGCTGGCCGTCGCCCTGCTGTTCGACCTGACGGACAACTGGCATCTCGCATTCGGGCTGGTGATCGCCGTGTGGCTCATATCGGCAACGAGCATCGCCCTGGCGTCGAAGCCGAGACGAAGGGGCGAAGCCGAGGCTACGTAACGCGCCGGATGCGGGCCGGGATTGCCGCGGGCCGCTCGCGCGCCTGCTCCCAGATGAAGCGCACCAGGAGCAAGAGCACGGCCCAGGCGTAGATCGAGCTCAGGAGGGCAAGCGCTAACGGCGCGAGCGCAGCGCCGGTCTGCGTAGCTGCCTGCAGGGGCGCGTTCCAGAGCCCTCGCGCGGGCTCGGCGATGGTTGCGCCGACGTTGGCAGCGGCTGTGGAGAGCCAGCCGGAGACGTTCAGCGCCCAATCGTGCAGGGCCCGGAAGGGCGGGAACGCCAGGCCGATGCTCGAGGAGGTCCTGCTGACCGAAGAGACGGCGCCCTCCGGAGAGAACGGCGCGGCCAGGAGCAGGACGGCTGCCCAGGTGACGCGGTCCCACTTTCGCGAGAACAGGAACGGCAGGAGGAACAGCGTGTAGCCGGCCCAGCTCACCGGACCGAGGAGGAGCACGGTGAGCAGGCCGCATGCCATCGCGTTGAGCGGGGAAGGTCTGATGCGCCATGTGACATAAAGCACGGCCAGCAGGACGATCCCGGCGAACATGGTGCCCAGGAAGGGGACCCCCAGCCTGGCTCCGGCGGAGGCCAGCGACGCATTCGAGGTCCACGTAAGGCCCGGAAATTGGATGCTCAGCTCGAGCCATTGCCTGTAGATCTGCGGTCCGTCCAGGAGGAGGGGGATGGCACTGATGCAGGCGGCGGCGCCGATCGCAAGTAGGGCGATGCGGTAGTGGCCGGCTGCCAGGAGGATCAGCGGCACAACGGCGTAATTCGGCTTGAGGGCGATGACGAGGCCGATGAGGATGCCGCCCCAGAAGAGATTGCCGTTGCGAATGAGCAACCAGGCAGCGACCACGCCCAGTAGCAGGGGCGCGTAGAGCTGCAGGTACCACAGCATGTGCCAGAAGCCGGCAAGCGCGATCATCGAAAGGGCTACGAGCAGCGTGCGCTTCTCCGGATAAGCGCGCATGAGGGCGAACACGGCGCCGAAGTAGGAAAGGCACGAGATGGCGATGAACCCAACCTTCACGGCTGACGGATCGAAGCGCGAGAGCAGATCGAAGGCGTAGACCGAGATCGGCGGGTTGAGGTTCAAGCCCTCCTGACTAATCGGGAGCGGTTGGATCAGGGGGTGATAGGCGTAGGGATTGAGGCCTTCGCGATGCGCGGCGCCGGAATGAAGGAAGGAGCCAAGGTCCTTCAGTGACCCGAGGTCGGTCGGGCTCGCGGGATGGTCGATTACCCAGAACAGATTGAGCAGGATGATCCCAATGAGGAGGATGGCGCCGGCTACAGGCAGAGGAGCGATGGCGAGCGCTCGGAGCTTCGTGGCCTGAGCGCGCAGGCGTGCAAGGGGGTTTGGCGTTGAATCGTAGTAACCGTGGCTGATGTACGGCGTATAGCCGGTATGAGAGGGTTTCGACTTGAGAACGGCGATAACGCCACCTCCGATAGGCTGCTCGCTCTCCTCCGCCGGCCAATTAACTGGCTGCCTCGCCATCGCCTGGGGGTGCTGGCGTCTAACGATCTGTGGTTGGTCGAGTTCTCAACAGAGGAAACAGGTGTGAACTGCCTCCCATCAAACCGTGACGAACATCACGATGGCACAACAGACAGCCCGCCTGATGCATCAAGAAGGTGTTGCGCGCGTTGCAGCCGTTTAACACTTGGCCGGTCAGGAACAGGGCACGAAGGAACACGGAACATGGAGGGGGCAAGGGGCAAGGGGCAAGGGCAAAGGGCGACGCCCGCTGTGCTAAGGCTGCAGTTGTTCCTTGCTCCCTTTGTTCCGTGTTCCCTGGCCTCGCGCCTGCAGGTCGAAATAGACGAGTGACGTCGCTATCGCGACGAACGGCACGATCGCGACGAAGACGATTGAAGTCGCGAGATTGATGTAGACCAGCGGCACCGATGTCATGAAGAGGATCGCCGCCACACCGAAGGTCGACGCGGCAACAAGACCGACGATGCCGAGACTGAGGACGGCGCCGGCGCTCCACCACCAGTCGCGATTCGCCAGCACCCCGCTGATGCCCAGGCCGCGCAACGCCTGCCTGCGGTCGAGGAGCACCGCCTGCTCCGCGAACGCCCAGCGCACGGCCAGCCAGACTGCCATCGGGACACCGATGATGGTTAGCGTCAGCAGGACGATGGCGGTCATGGTGATGAGGCGTGCGAGGAGTAGATGGGGCAGGCGGCGGCACAGGTCGCCCAGGGCCTCCGCGGCGCCCACCGGCTCACCGCGCTCCAGACGTGACACCACCGCGGTCGAAGCCCAGAGCAGGATCAGGTAGGCGAGACCGAATCGCAGCTCGACCTGCAGTACGGCGCGAACAATGCTCGCAACCTCCGAATTGAGGGGGCCGTAGAGGTTGAACGGCAGGGTCCAGTCGTTCGGCCAGTCGATCTGCGGCGTGAGCAGGCCAAGCGGGAGAACAGCGAGGCCGATGGTGAGGAAGACAAGGGCCTTACGGCGATAGACCTCAACCGCGGTCAGAAGGAGCTGGCCCATGCGGCGGCGGCTGCGCAGAGGCAGACCGCGGATGGGCAGATAGCGCGTGCGCGTCAGGCCCACCAGCCCGCCGGCCGAGACTAGACCGAAGGCGACGAAGAGAACGGTGGGGTCGGCGCGATACCACGGCAGGAGATTGCCAGCGCCGAACGCCACCATGTCGCAGAAGGTACCGATTGCGTTCGGGCCCATCGTGTTGCGCAGCGGCACCGTGGTGCTGGCGTCGCGCATCCTGTTCTCCCAGGCGATCGGCTTGAGCCAGTTCTGCTTGGTTACAGGGTTGGATGCGCCATCGTGCTCAGGCCCGGCCTGCTCCCCCCAGTACCCCTTGAAGGTCAGCCACGCGAATGGGTCAGACGTGTTCTTGACCGTATTGGGTAGCAAAACGGCGGTCAGGGGCGTGCGCTCAGTCGAGCCAGATGCGTCGTCGCACCCGACGCCTTCGCCGCCGGAACCGAGGCCCATGTATACACGGGGCGCGAAGTAGTTGGCGTGTGAGCCCGCGGCGACGAAGACGAGCGGGCGCTCACCCTCGCGATGGAGCTTGGCGTCGGTCCAACGTGCCTTCTCGCCGGTGCTGTGCTGCGAGAGCGACACGGTCTCCGGTTCCTTCTGGAGGGCACGCTGGACGGTGGAAGCGTCCCAGGTCAGCTGGATCAGCTCCCAGTCGGCCTCGTGCTTGTTGTTCCAGTTGTTGAAGTAGTAGAACAGCCAGTACTGAAGGACGACCGTCTCGTCCTGCTCCACGACTCGCGCGTAAGCAACGTTCGGCGCCCCGGTGGCGTAACGGGCGGCATCCAGCTGGTACTTGCAACTGGAGCGGCGGGGGTCGCCGGGCATGTCGATGTAGGCATCGAAGTACTTCGAGCCTTCGCGGGCAAGGTCGGCGGCAGTGGGACCGTAGATGGAGAAGCCCGGGTCGTCTAGCTTGCGCAGGGCGATCTCGCGATTGCCCAGCACCGTCTCGACGGGGACAGGTCTGATCGATGACCCGGCGGCGTCACACGCGGCGGTCTGGCGTGGCAGATAGAGGATGGGGGCGTGCTTGCGAGCAAGCTCTTCGTCGGCCGAGCGCGCGGTCAGCGCGTACTTGGGGGAGTCACAGCCCTCGGGAAGGTCGCAGAAGGCGACGCCGGGGCGGTCATCGTCGCGGGCAACGTAATGCCAGGACGTCGCGCCCGTGACTGCGAAAGCCACGAAGATGACCGCCCATGGAAGAAGCTTTGTGAATCTGAACCCGCCCTGCATGCTACGCCGCTGTAATGGAACTGCCCCTCCACGTAAGCAGAATGCAAGGCAAATTCCCAGCGAAAGCGCGTCGTTATGGTGGGAATTTTACGTACCTTGCGACTCGGTGGGTCGTCGCATAGACAAGCCGGATGACAGCGCCTCTATGGCCAGCGCGGCGCCTATTCCTGGTCCACGATGACGGCTTCGCGCACCACCAGCGACGGGATGGGCTGGACGAAGATCGTTGCGGAGTCGATGCCGGCCGGTGTGGTGCGAGGGCCCTCCGGACGGCGCACCATCTGCCATGGGAACACCTCGAGGCTCTCGAACCAGGCCTCGGGCACGCCGTCGACGGCCGGCGGGCGTGGGCTGTCGTACGTCTCGGGCAGTGGGTGGTTCTGGACGTAGCGGGCCATGGTCGTGAACTCGGCCTTGACGAGCGGGCCGTGCACGTCGCGCCAGTGCTTCTGGAAGGCGTTGACTTCCCAGCCCTCTCGCCGCGTCAGCAGGCCCATGTACTTGACCATGGACTCGCGTTCGCGGCTGGTCTTCTTGTCCTCGACAATCGGCACCTCGGTGGCGAAGAGGTTGATCGTGCTGCCGATAAAGTCGGGGGCGTCTGCCACGGCGGCCTTCCACGCATCGCTCTCGCTGGCCGCCTGGAACGAAGCCATATCGTCGAACCACGCCTCCGCGGACCCATCGGCGGCAGGCTCGTGGTGGGCCAGTGACTCCGGCACGACGTGGTTCTGCACGTAACGTCGCAGGCCGGGGGTGGCGGCGATGAGGGCGGCGTGCTTGTGGCGCCAGTACGTGGAGAAGTCCTCCAGGGACATGCCGTCCTTGCGCTTGATGAACCCGATGAACTTGATCACGGCGCGCCTCCTCAGGTGAGCGATTACGCCCGCATGGTAGCAGTCAGCCCCTGGCGGATGGTGCAGGTGGGACGGTGTGTAGCCGCGCGATTTGTCGCGCACGTCTGTCAGGCACGCCATCCCCGTGGCCCAAAAAACCCCGCGGCTACACACACAAATCTTCCTTGCCTCCGGCTTTCCTCGGTATGCTTCCCACATGCTTGTGTCCGGACGTGACTTGCTGAAGCGCGCCGTGGCGGAACGTCGCGCAATCGGGTCGTTCAACACGTACAACCTGGAGATTACGCGGGCGATCTTGCGGGCGGCCGAGGCGCGCGATGCCTCGGTGTTCCTCGCGATCGGCACCGGGGCCTTCGAATACGCCGGCTTCGAGGTCCTGGTGGCGGCGTCACTGGCAGCCGCGCGCGAGGCGAGTGTGCCCGTGGCCGTGCACGTGGACCACGCGCCCGACGCCGAGACGATCGCGCGCTGCATCGACGCAGGCCTTACGTCCGTGATGATCGACGGTTCTAAGCTGGGCCTGGACGAGAACATCGCGCTGACACGGCGAGCCGTGGACTCGGCGCGAGGCGTCTGCGTCGAGGCTGAGCTGGGAGGTATCGCGGGCGCTGAGGACAGCAGCGGTGCCCATGAGACAAGCATCCCGATGACAGACCCGGCGGATGCGTCGCGGTTCGTGGCCGAGACGGGCGTCGATAGCCTGGCGATCGCTATCGGCAACGCTCACGGCTTCTACACCGGCGAGCCACACCTGGACTTCGACCGCCTGCGCGCCCTTGAATCGGCCGTCCCGGTACCCCTCGTGCTGCACGGCGCGTCGGGGATCAGCGACGGAGATCTGGCGCGCTGCGTCGAGCTGGGTGTGCGCAAGGTGAACGTGAACACGGAAATCCGCTACGCGCTGTTCGAATCGCTGACGGCGGTGCTCCGGGACGGCGTGCCCGGCTACGATGTGACGAAGCTGTTCGGCGCCGCGATCGTTGCGATGCAGCAGGCCGTGGAGGAGAAACTCAGCGTCTTCGGGTGGGACTGAGTGCACAGTGCATAGGGCATAGTGCATAGAGCCCGCAAGCCAGTTCGCGCGTCGTATTGCATAGTAGGTGGCCAGCATGCTGGCTACGCCCGCCGTTCGCACGGGCCTGGGCTTCCCTGCCCTTCGGAGGACGTCGTGTTCGGGGTGTCCGTGGCGCCGTAGGCCGCCGCAAGGGCCGCCCCGACGCCGGTCAGTTGGCGTCGGAGCGGCGATCCTCTAGCTGGGGGTTTAACCCTCAGTCCCGATGTCCCTACGACGATGGCGTCCAAGGGGTACACTGCCCGCGAATTCCCGAAGCGCCGGAGGTCCCGATGAAGATCCACTCCTTCTACCTCATGCCGTACCCCTACCTGCCGGACGACTTTGAGAAGCAGTACCGCAGCGTCTACATCGACATCCCCAGCGAGCTGTTCGATCCGGAGCTGGGTCATGTCGCCTACAACGACTACCTGGACGAGATGGAGTACGCGGCGTCGATGGGGTTCGACGGCGTGTGCATGAACGAGCACCACTACAACGCCTACGGGCTGATGCCGTCGCCCAACATCATGGCCGCGACCCTAGCTCGCCGCACGAAAGACACCGGCATTGTCGTGCTCGGCGACAGCATCGCGCTGCACAACCCGCCCACACGCATTGCCGAGGAGTTCGCGATGCTGGACGTGATCTCCGGTGGGCGCGTCGTGGCCGGCTTCCCCCTCGGCACGGCGATGGACACGAATGTCGCCTACGGGCAGACGCCGGTGACGTTGCGCGACAAGTACCACGAGGCGCACGACCTCATCGTCAAGGCATGGACGGAGCCGGAGCCCTTCGCGTGGAACGGCAAGTACACCCAGCTGCGCTACGTGAACGTGTGGCCGCGGCCGATCCAGAAGCCCCACCCGCCGATCTGGGTGCCCGGCGGCAGCTCGCCCGAGACCTGGGAGTGGGTGATCGAGAAGGACTACCTCTACGCCCACACCAGCGTCAGCGGCCACGCCAGGGCAAAGTACTTCATCGACCACTACTTCGACCTCGTCCAGAACGCCGGGCGCGAGCCCAACCCCTACCGCATGGCAACGACGCAGCCGGTGTTCGTGGCCGAGACGGAGAAGGAAGCCGAGGAGCTGTACTCCGAGGCGGTCGCCTACTTCTACGACAAGTGCCGCCACATCTACCCCGGTTTCGCCAACATTCCGGGCTACCAGTCGCTACGTGGCGTGCGGGAAACGATGGACGCGCGCAGTCACGGCGTCGGCGGCTACGGCGAAGGGCTGAACGACTGGCAGACGCGCGTGGCGTCGGGTGCGGTAGTCGCGGGGACTCCTGAGCAGGTCACCGAAAAGCTGCGTGCTTACTGCAAGGACCTGCGCATCGGGCACCTGCTGTGCCTGCTGCAGCTGGGCAACCTGGACCGCGAGCGCACGATGTACAACATCAGGCTCTTCGCGGATAAGGTGATGCCGAACCTGCGCGACGTCTGGGAAGACGAGTGGGAGGACAAGTGGTGGATCAATCCGCTGCCGTCGGAGCAGAGGGCGCCTCTGGGCGCGAAGTAGCTAATTGCCCTGGCGGGCGTTTCCCTCTTCGGCGCTGAGATGCTGTAAGAGCTCGAGCACGAAGCGGTCTTCGAACTCTTCGAACTCCGCAAGCAGACGAGAGCGCTCGCCGCGCAGGCCTTCGAATGTAGCGATGCTACGGAGCGTGGGTGATTTCTGGCGATGTTCTTCCGTCCACAGGTTGAGTTCCTGCGATATTTTGCCGATACGCCCGACAAAGCTGTCGCGCGTGGCTATATAGCGTTCAACCGGAGATTCAGAACCCACAATGGATGCCCCTCGCAGGCGAACCGTAACACACTTGTCAACTACCCGAGCGAACAGAGTGTAACGAGTTAGTTAACGCTTCCCGCAGATCAGGGGTGATGCTTTTCCAAGCTCTAAACCGAGCTAGCCAAAACGGCGGCACATGCCAGTGCCTTAGAACGAATAGCGCCTGAGACCGCCGTCTACCGGCATGACGGTGCCGGTGATGTAGCAGGCCACCGGCGACGAGAGGAAGACGGCGAGGCACGCAAGCTCCTCGGGCTCGCCGTAACGGCCGACGGGGATCTCCTCGGCCGCATGGCGCTCGCGGAATTCCTCGTTGTAGTTGCGCCTGATCTGCTCGCTCATGATCCGGCCCGGCGGGATGCAGTTGATCGTGATGCCGTGCCGGCCGATCTCTCGTGACAGGCCCTTGGACCACGCATGCACGGCCGCCTTGGCAGAGAACGCCGCGTTGAGGCCCTCCGGCTCCGACTTCCCGGTGATGTTGACGATGCGCCCCCAGCCGTTATCGATCATCGAAGGCAGCAGGGCGTGGGTGAGCTGGCGCACGCGTGCGAAGTTCAGCGTCATAGCCTCCATCCATCGCTCTTCGGGCGCATCGACGGGCAGAGGCCGGCTGCCACCAGCGCAGTTGATCAATATGTCGGCGCGGCCAAGGGCTCGCAGCGAGGCCTCGCTCAGACGGGCAGCTGAGTCTTCGTCCATGACGTCCTGCACGATGATCTCGGGGCGCTTGTGACCAGACGCGACGATCTCAGCCGACAGCGTTTCGAGCAGGTCGGCCCGACGAGCGACGATGGCGGTCTGCACGCCCTCCGCCGCCAGGCCCATGGCGATGGCACGGCCGATGCCGGCGCTGGCCCCCGTGACCAGCGCCGTCTTGCCTTCGAGCTGGAGGTCCATGGCCTACAGCCTCTGCGGCGGCAAGGTAGCGATCCCGCCGCCGGGGATCGTGACCGAGATGCCGGCATCGACCAGTAAGGTCTGACCGGTGATCCAGCGCGCTTCGTCGCTGGCCAGGAACACGGACGCCCAGCCGATGTCCCAGGCGTTCCCCTCGTCCTTGATCAGGCCCGAGGTGGCGCGGCGCTGGCGCCCTTCCTCGTCGAGGCGCTCCGCGACCAGGGGCGTGAACACCTGGCCGGGGGCGACGGCGTTGACCCGTATGCGGTGCTGCCCGAGCTGACCGGCGAGAGCGACGGTGAGACCCATCGCGGCGGACTTGCTCACGGTGTACGCGGTCGAGGTCGCGGGGTAAGCGCGCACGGCGGCGATGGACGACAGGTTGATGATTGCGCCGCCGCCGGCCGCGATCATGTGGGGTACGACGGACTGTGCCGCCATGACCATGCTGCGCACGTTGACGACGAAGTGCTCGTCCCACTCATCCTCGGTGATGTCGGCGAGGGCCTGGCGGGAGGGGATGCCGACGTTGTTCTGCAGAATGTCGATGCGGCCGTAGCGCTCGATGGCGGCGGAGGCCATGGAGCGGCAGCTCTCCTGGCGCGTGACATCTGCGCCGAACACGGACGCCTCGAAGCCTTCGCTCTTGATCAGGTCGACGGTCTCCTGCGCGCGCTCGTCGTGGAGGTCGACGCAAAGCACTTTCGCGCCCTCGCGCGCCATGAGCACCGCCGCCGCCTTGCCGTTGCCAACACCGGGCCCGCGCGACCCCGCGCCAGTCACCACCGCCACTTTGCCCTTCAGCCGTTCAGCCATGTATGTGAGTCTCCTGGGATAGTCAGCCGTGATCCGAATCGGCGGCAGTGTACAACGAGGGAAGTGCATAGGGCATAGTGCATCGTGCATAGGGCCTAGCCTCGAACGAGGTGCTCTATGCACTATGCACTCGAAGGGAGACACCTTGGGCACCTATCGCATGTATACCAGGTCAGACGGCAAGGCGACGTGGGAGGAGATCGATCTGAATGCGCAGCAGGAGTGGCTCGCGGGCATTGACGTGACGAAGATCCGGTTCGGGTCTCGCGCGCCGGGGGAGCTGCAGGACTGGCACCCGGCGCCGCAGCGACAGTTCGTGATCATCCTATCCGGCCAACTGCAGATCGGCTTCGAAGATGGGTCGACGAAGGTGTTCGGGCCGGGCGATGCGCGCCTTGTCGAAGACACGACGGGGAAGGGCCATACGACCATCGCGTTGGGTAATGAGCCCTGCATTACAGCTACGATTGGTCTCGTAAATCAGGGATGACAGGGGTTGACTCGCACCCGTGAGGCCTCTGCTACAATGTCGGCGGCAAGAGGGCAAGAACCGTTCCCGCTTGCGCAACCGAAGCGAGCACGAACCTGCACGAACAGTCCGAAGTATCGCGTTTCACGTCTCTCCGGCTCTCGTTGACGGTCCAGTCGTCGTCGGTATCGGTCAGTGTCCCTGACAGGGCTAGTGGAGAGAGAGAATCGTGAACATCTACGTAGGAAACCTTAGCTACGACGCGACGGAGCGCGACCTCGAGTCGACCTTTGCGCCGTACGGCGCGGTCACCTCGGCGCGCATCGCCACGGACCGCGACACCGGTCGTGCCCGCGGCTTCGGGTTCGTCGACATGCCGAACCAGGCCGAGGCCGAGGCTGCAATCGCCGCCCTCAACGGGTCGCAGATGCAGGGCCGCACCCTGACCGTCAACGAGGCCCGTCCTCGTGAAGACCGCCCGCGCGGCGGTGGTGGCGGCGGCTACGGTGGTAGTGGCGGCGGTTACGGCGGCGGCGGTGGTGGTCGCGGCGGTTACGGCGGCGGTGGCGGCGGTCGCCGCTTCTAGACCGCGCAAGAACGCAGAGCGAAGAGGGGTCGGCCGCAGGGCCGGCCCTTCTTGGGTTGGTGTGGGCGCCGGCCCGGGATGGCGACCTGAAGGTCGCCGCTACGGATGGCCCTGCCCAGGTCAACGCCCGTATGCAGCCGGCGCTTCTGATGACAAACCCTGAGAGCCTTCCGGTGGTCACGGCCTGCACTCCGCGTTGACTCCCTAATCGCCGCGCGCCTAGACTCGGCGCAAGAGGAGGGCGCGGCTATGACTCCAACTTTCCGCCCGCTTCACCCGCTGTTCATGGGCGAGGTGAGTCCCATCGATCTCCGGACGGTGCGTGACCGTGAGACGCTCGAGGCGTTGCGAGCGGGCATGGACCGTTACGGCGTCCTCGTCTTCCACGACCAGCCCTTCACGGACGAGGAGCAGCTCGACTTCGCCCGCCGGTTCGATGGCGAGCTGCATGCCAAGACTGGCGTCTCGGTGCTCCAGAAGAGCCGTCTCGGCAACGAAGCCCTGACAGACATCTCGAACCTCGACGAGAACGGCGACATACTCGATTCGTCAGACCGGCGCCGCATGTACTCGCTGGGCAATCGCCTGTGGCATACGGACGCGTCGTTCCAGAACCCGCCGGGCCGCTATTCAATGCTCCATGCGCGGGTGGTGCCGGATGTGCCCGCCGACACCGAGTTCGCCGACATGCGCGCCGCCTACGATGCCCTCGACGATGAGATGAAGGCGCGCCTGGAAGGCCTTCGGGTGCATCACAGCATCGCCTACAGCCGCAGCACTTTGGGCTTCGAGTTCTCAGCCGAAGAGGCGGCCCGACTTGAAGGCGCCGTCCATCCTCTGATCCGTAACCTGCCCTACGGCCGCAAGTCGCTCTACCTCGCTTCGCACGCCTCGACGATCATCGACTGGCCCACGCCCGAGGCGCGCCTGCTGCTGCGCGACCTGATGGAGCACGCCACACAGCGCGAATATGTCTACCGGCACGCGTGGAAGGTTGGCGACCTCGTCATCTGGGACAACCGGGCGACCATGCACCGCGGCATCGCCTACGACGACACGAAGCATCGCCGGGAGCTGCGACGGGTCACGAGCCTCGACCTGCCGCGCGCAGAGGGGGAGCCCCTGCTCGCCGAGGTGGTCACGCGGTAGGCGGGCCCATCGCTCGCAGCAACGCCAGGCATTCGAGGACGGCGCGGCCGGTGTGATAGCCGGCCTTCCACTCTGAGGCTTTCGGCCCCTTCGGCGTGCCGTCGGGCGCAATCGAGTGGAACCATTCGCCGGCCTGCCAATCGATCACGTGCTCGTCGACGAAGCGCCAGGTCTTTTCGAACACCTCGTAGTATTGCGGTTCCGAGGTCAGCTGGTACATGGTCAGGTACGATGGCGACCCGGCTGCTCGTCACGCCTGACAGTCTACGCGAGCAAATGCGTAAGCCCTAGATCAGGAGCAAGTAGAAACGGGCTAGGATCGAGATATGGGAAGTGCCAGTGGCTCTACACGTTTTGTGAGTTCGGCGGAGGCGGTTTCTGGCGTCCGGTCAGGTGAACGCGTCTACGTCCAGGGAGGCTGCGCCGTGCCATCGGCGCTTGTATCTGCACTCGTCGCACGGCGCGATGACCTTCGCGACGTCGAAATTGCCCACCTGCACACTGAAGGTCCGGCGGACTATACGCGACCGGAAATGGCGGGTCACTTCCGTCACAACGCGTTCTTCGTCGGTCGCAACGTGCGTGAGGCAGTGAATGCAGGCCGTGCTGACTTCACGCCCGTCTTCCTTTCCGAGGTGCCAAACCTGTTCGAGACGGTGTTGCCAATCGACGTTGCGCTGATCCATGTGTCGCCACCGGACGCAGCGGGATATTGCAGTCTCGGCATCTCAGTCGACTGCGCGAAGCCGGCGGCGCATGCGGCGAAGCGTGTGATCGCGCAGGTCAATGAGCGCATGCCTCGCACGCTGGGCGACAGCTTCGTGCACCTGTCCGCGATAGATCAGTTAGTGCAGTCAAACCAGGAGCTTCTCGAGGTGACGTGTCTGCCTCCCAATGAAGTGGCGAGGGCGGTAGGGCGCCACGTCGCCACCGTCATCGAGGAGGGCAGTACGCTCCAGATGGGAATTGGCGACGTGCCCAATGCGATCCTCGCGGCGCTCGGGCACCACCGGCACCTCGGGGTGCATACTGAGATGTTTTCGGATGGTTTGATGGACCTGATCGAGGCCGGAGCGGTCGATGGCTCCCGAAAGACGTATCACACCGGCACCGTTGTCTCCGCGTTCATCATGGGTTCCCACCGGTTGTATGACTTTGTCGACGATAACCCCATGATCGAGATGCACCCCGTGACCTTTACAAATGACCCGGAGTGCATCGCCCGCAACGACCGGATGGTTTCGGTCAATTCGGCCATCGAGATCGACCTCACCGGCCAGGTGTGCGCTGATAGCATTGGGCATCAGCTCTATAGCGGGATCGGCGGTCAGCTGGATTTCATCCGTGGCGCCGCTCGCTCAAAGGGTGGGCGTTCGATCATTGCCCTGCCCTCCACGGCGAAAGGCGGGGACTTTTCACGCATCGTCGCGGAACTGCGACCCGGCGCAGGCGTTGTAACGACACGCGGCGATGTGCGCTTCGTTGCGACCGAGTACGGTGTCGCCGATCTGCACGGGAGGACGCTTCGCGAGCGCGCAAGGGCCTTGATTGCCATCGCACACCCGGCCTTTCGCGAGCAACTTGAATCCGGCGCCCGTGCCCAACACCTGTTTTAGCCATGGCTGAAGAGCGTCGAACCATTTCCGTCAACGATTCGAATACCGTAACCGCTGTCCGGACTCCGGGTGAGGGAGGTCAGAGGGACCTCCGGTTCGTCTATGCACCCGGCGCCGGTTCCGGGCTGACGGATACCTTCGGCGTGCATACGGCGCGTGCGCTGGCCGCGGAGGGCATCGAGACGTGGCGGTTCCAGTTCCCCTACAGGGAGAAAGGCCGCAGCGCGCCTGACTCCCCGGCGTTGCTCCAGGCGACCTGGATCGCGGTCATCGAAGCCGTCGTCAGCGCGCGCAGCGGGCCGATCGTCGTCGGCGGGCGTTCAATGGGCGGTCGCATCGCCTCGATGGTCGTGGCGGCGGGCGATGTGCCGGTGGCGGGCCTTGCCCTGCTCGCGTATCCGTTGGTGCCGCCGGGCAAGGTTTCGTCCGATCGCGCGGACCACTTTCCGGGCATCACTGTACCCACGCTGTTCTGCTCCGGTACCCGCGACAACTTCGCGACGCCGGAACAGCTTCGAGAGGCCGCGCGGCTGGCACCGAACGCGACCCTGCACTTTCTCGATGGCGCCGACCACGGCTTCGCCACGCTGAAGGCGTCCGGCCGCTCGAAGGACGATGTCTACCGCGAGGCGGTTGAGGCCTTGCTGGCCTTCTTCGACACGCTGAAGTAGCGGCCGGGAGACCGTCCGCAAAGCCTCTTTCACTCGATAGCCTGGTCTCTTGACACGGGTTAGGGCGCCTCTTAGTCTATGCGCGTTATTAAGCTGTTAACCATTCATCGATTACGCATGTGAGACGAGGTACAAGCTCATGGCAGTAGACGCTGCGACCTTCAGGGAAGCCCTAAAGGACTTTCCTGCCGGCGTCACCATCGTTACTTCCGCGGACGCCGCCGGACGGCCCGTCGGCGCGACTGTATCCGCCTTTGCGTCCTTGTCTCTGGAGCCACCGCTCATCGTCGTGTGCCTCAAGCGCGAATCGAGCACCGTCTCGGCGGTCCGGGAGCGACGTGCCTTCGCCGTGCACATCCTGGGCCATGACCAGGCACAGCTTGCCCTGAGGTTCGCATCTGACGGCTCACCGAAGTTCGAGGCGCTGGACTTCGCCGCCAACCCATCCGGGGTACCCCTGCTGGGCGATTGCCCCGTGCGCCTCGAGTGCGAGTTGAGCGACGAGATGCCCGGCGGTGACCACGTCATTCTCGTCGGGCTCGTCGCCCACGCGTCCAACTGCGACGCCTTCGAGCCCCTTGTTTACGCCAATCGCAGGTTCCTCGCGCTGGGTAGCGCAGTGGCCTGAGAGGGATATACCAGCAGATTCAACGGGAGGTCTTCCTTGGTACTGACACCATCCAAGTCGCTCGGCGCCATGACCGGCGAGCGCTACATCGAGAGCCTGCGCGACGGCCGCGAAGTCTGGATCGACGGCAAGCGCGTCGACGACGTAACCACGCACCCGGCGTTCAAGGACATGATCAAGGCGCTGGCGGACGTCTACGACCTCCAGAACAGCCCCGAGTACCGGGACAGGATGACCTACGTCGACCCGGAGTCGGGCGTGCGCACGAGCCTGTCCTGGATGATCCCAAACGACCACGAATCGTCAGCGCGCAAACGCGAGAACAGCCGCCTGTGGAACATGCTGACCTGGGGCCAGCTCGGCCGTAGCCCCGACATTCTGGCGCCCTACATCTCCAACCTGGTGCCGCGACGGGCTGAGTTCTCCGCCTACAAGAACCCTAACTGCGACTTCGGCGAGAACATCCTCAACTACTATCGCTACTGTCGTGACAACGACCTCTTCCTCACCCACGCCCTCGGCGACCCGCAGGTCGACCGCAGCACGCAGCCCCAAAACGAGAAGCGTGTGGTGCCGGAGGACGAGGAGATCGCCCTCCACGTCGTCGAAGAGACGGCGGAGGGCGTCATCGTGTCGGGTGGCAAGCAGCTCTCGACGGCGGCCGTGCACAGCAACGAGTGCTACGTGTCGCTCTCGGCGACGTTCTTCGCGCGCAACGACCCGCGTTTCGTGCTGGCGTTCTCGATCCCGACGAACTCGAAAGGCATGAAGATCCTGGCGCGAGAACCCGTGGGCCGTTGGTTCGGCACCTGGGGCCACCCGCTGCAGATGCTGGACGAGCAGGACTGCATGCTCTTCTTCGAGCGCGTCCTCGTGCCGTGGGACCGCCTGTTCTTCCTCTACGAGTCGCCTGCACGCGTGATGCCGCTCGCAGGTCCCGGAGGCGCAACAACCAACTTCGCCGGCTGGGCGAACCTGGAGCGGGCGCTGTACCGCTTCCGGCTGCTTACGGCCGTCGCGACGATGGTCGCCGAGGCGATTGGTGTGATCGAGTACCGCGAGGTGGCCTCGAAGCTCGGCGAGATGGCCGCGAACTGCGAGATGCTGCGCCTGGCAATGGACGGCATCGAGCACGCATCGCAGCGCCAGGCGGGCATGGGCCCGGTCGGCGTCTGGATGGCGCAGACCACGTGGCGGATGACCGAACTCCTTCGCGAGATCTGCGGTTCCGGCATCGTCATGCAGCCCAGCGAGGCCGACCTCGCGAACCCTGAGCTTCGCCTGTACCTCGAGCGCTTCATGCGCGGCAAGGACGTGGACGTCGAGTACAAGTCGCGCTTGTTCCGCCTGGCGCACGACCTTGCGATGTCGTCCTTCGGCATGCGCCAGGACATCTACGAGTACTGGCACGGCGGCGACCCCAGCCGCAACCGCATCAATTTGCTTCGCGCTTACAACCAGGAAGACATCAAGGAGCGCATTCGGGAGCTGATCAGCAAGCCGTTGCCCCACGGGGAGGTTGAGTAACCCAGTCGGCGTAGCGCGGCTCGGAGGCTCCAGGGCCCAACACACAGCACAAGTGGAGGAAGTCATGGCAGGCAACTACTGGCAGCAAACCCTCGGGAAGAGGATCAGCCGAAGGCGGGCGCTGGCG
>Ga0247825_10000792_pt1 | contig 20396 bp, 18 predicted proteins | sample 13C_Vanillin_Day_FD_194413 | JGI IMG/M metagenome (GOLD analysis project Ga0247825, IMG submission 194413) | Soil microbial communities from agricultural site in Penn Yan, New York, United States - 13C_Vanillin_Day48 | ecosystem: Environmental > Terrestrial > Soil > Agricultural land | place...
ACTGGATGAGGACAACCAAGAGCGAGGATGTGGCGAGGTAGAAGCAGGCCACGCTGACAGCCATCCACATACCGCACACCACGATGGTGGTACGCCGGCCGATGACATCGGACAGGGTCGGCCACAGTGCACACTCATCCAGGAGAAACACGACAGTGCGCACGACTTCATGGGCGACGTGTTCTGAAGTCGAGTGCACCAATCGTGTCTGCAGGGTCGGTTTCACGGCCCGACTGAATCTCTGAGCGTGGACCCACTGTCCGCGAAGAGCCCCGGTAACAAATTCGTCGAGGGGCTCAGGGACTGGGTTGGGAAGTGATTCTTTGCCGGTGGCGCGGGTATACGCTCGCCAAACTGCGTATCTCGTCTCGAGTACAGTTCGAATCACGAACAACTTGCCACAACCGCTCGATGAACCGGCGCGTTGTCATTCCGAAGTGCACAAGGATGTCCTCCTCGGTCGCGCCCCCATATTGGGCCCACCTGTGTGCGAACTCGATGAGGCGTTCCGCCTCGGCGTCAGGATGTTTGGGTGCGCGGTTGGCTGAGGTCCACAGGGCGCGGCGCCGCTGGCGCCATCGCCGATACTCGTGAGAGTTCATGAAATTTCACACATCTGATCGGGACTGAGGGAACGTTGCGTTGCGGCGTTCTCCGAAGCGAAGGTGCAAGTCCTTCTTGGGCTAGAACTTCGAATCACTGATCTCACGCCACCCTTGGCTGTGGCCAAGGAGTTACCGAGGTTCGGGATTGCTTACTGTTCTAGGCTGTCAGCCAACAGAGTGCAGCCACGACCAATGCCTCGACGCCCGTTTCGAGTGTCGGGTGAATCACCGGTGCGAACTGGGGAGAGTGGTTGCTTGGGATGTCACGATGAATCGTGCCGGCAGTGTCCGCCGCTGCCCAAGTGTCGGGATCGGTGCCTCCCAGGAACCAGAACACCGACGCTGCTCCAGATGCGGCGGCGAGTAGTCCAAAATCTTCGCTACCCGAGAGCGGATTCACCGGACCGATCTTGTCGTGACCGAGGTGATCCCGCAGGGCGCTTGTGACACGCTCGGTCGCTTCGGCGTCGTTTACGGTGAGCGGGAAGTTGCCCGTGTTGGCGATTGTGGGCGGCGCAGGCGCTCCGGAGGCCGTTGCTTCTGCGCGGGCGATCCGGGTGATCGATGACAGGACGCGTTCACGGACACCGTCGTCGAAGGTTCTGACGTTGATGGAGAGGGTCGCATCCCCGGGGATGACGTTTTCTTTCGTTCCTCCGTGCACCGCTCCGACCGTCACCACTGCTGACTCTGCTGGTGCGATCTCACGTGCAACGATGCCTTGAAGCCGCACAATTGTCGTTGCAGCCATCAGTATTGGATCCACGGTCGATTCCGGTTGTGATCCGTGCCCACCACGTCCGTGCATCGTGATGCGCAAGCTGTCCGCTGCTGCCATCAGGACCCCGGGCTTGACGGCGATCGTCCCTGCGGGGCGTGGCACTACGTGTTGGCCTAGAACGACGGTCGGGCGAGGGAACCGTTCGAACAGACCGTCATCGAGCATGCTTTGCGCGCCGGTTCCAGTTTCTTCGGACGGCTGAAAGACCACGAGCAGGGTTCCAGACCATTCGCCTCTTTGCTCTGCGAGTACTTGCGCAGCTCCGACGAGGCTGGTGACGTGGACATCGTGTCCGCACGCATGCATGACGGGGACCTCGTGGCCGGATTCGTCGATTCCAACCGCATCGCTTGCATAGGGCAGCCCGGTCTCCTCCAGCACCGGCAGTGCGTCAGTGTCAGCACGGAGCAGGACCGTGGGACCTGCGCCGTTGCGGAGAATTCCGACCACACCGTGTCCACCGATGCCTGTGGTGACATCAAATCCGTACCGGCGCAGTTGTTCTGCTGCCTTCTCCGAGGTGCGCAACTCTTGGCCGGACAGTTCGGGGTGGCGATGCAAGTCGACATAGAACTGTGCGAGTTCGTCGCGCATATCATCGATGCGACTGCGCAGATCGCTGCTGACCAGCGGCTCGGCGTTCACAGCGAAACCTCGGCGATCTGGACGCGCGCTCGTGCCAGGACACGACTCGACCAACCCGAGATGAAACCGAGTTGCCGAGCTGCAGTGTGGAGTTTTCTGGCGAGATCGGTCGAGTCTTCGCTGCGGGGGCATTCGCTCCACTCAAGCGTGATCAACCAATTCGGCTGGTCGGATGGGTAGTCGGGATGGTTTCCGCTCCGTTCGCAGACGCGGACTCGTTCCAGCACGCCGGGGAACGAATCCATGACGCTGATGCATGCTTGCTGAAGATTCGTGACAAATTCCGTGTCCTGGCCACCGGGTGATGTGGCTGAAGCGTCGAACTGGATGAGGGTCACTACTTCGGAATCGCCGCCTAATTCCATGTCTCCGTGCTCGGCACGGACACGGTAGGTGGTGTTTGAGCGGTTCGTCATGGCGGCGAGCGCACGGGGGCGCTCTGGGTCGTCCTCATCACTACCTGTTGCTCGATAGGCTGGAGTCTTGAAGATTTCAATTTGCGGGATTTCGTAGATGTCTGCTGTGTGTCCCGACCCGTTGATCTCCTCGTAGGAGGCCGCGTTGAGGAACCCCGCGGCGAGTAGGTCGGGTAGATGCTTTTCAGCTATCCAGCGGCGGACGTACAACGATTCCTCGGGATCGACATCGAAACAAGAAAGATAGAGCATGGGACTCCCGTCATAGGTGATTGAGTGCTGGTAATGGAGCTTTGCCCGGGTCAGCGCGCGAAATGCGTGAGTTCTCCGGCAGCTATTGGTTCTGCGTCGTCCAGACTGTTGTTCACGGTCTCCTTCAGGGTCAGGCAGACCAACGCGGTGACCAGGGCGGCGGCCGTTATGTAGATCGCCGGCGCCAAGGTGGAACCCGCATGGGCGACGATCAGGGTGAGAACGAACGGTGCTGTGGCGCCGAAGAGAGCAACCGCCACCTGGTACGAAACTCCGAACGCGGTGTACCGAACGCGGGTCGGAAACATCTCGGCGAACGTAGCCGGAACAACACCGTTGAAGGTTGCAACGAACAATCCCAGCACTGCGAGCCCTGCCGCGATACCCATAACGCCGGTGTTGAACAACATGAAGATCGGGACCGCTAGGACAACAAGGGTCCAGGATGCAGTGAGCAGGATTGGGCGACGTCCGATCCGGTCCGAGAGTGCGCCGAAGTACGGGGTAAATGCCATCGCCACGACCAAGGCTGTGAGGGACAGCGCGGATCCCTGCCACATCTCCAGACCATGTTCCTTCGAGAGAAAGGCGGGCATGAACGAGATGAAAACGTACGTCAGGATTGTGAAGACAACCACCATCCCGACCACTTGCGCCATGCGTGTGTACTGGCCCGACAGTGGCGGACGCGGGCCGTTTTCCTTGGGAAAATCGTCTTCAATGGCGGTCGACGCGGCGACGAAGGCCGGTGTCTCCGGGATCTTGAGGCGCAACACCAATCCTGAGATGCCGATCGGGAGGGCCACGATAAACGGGACACGCCAGACCCAGTCGTTGAGCATCTCGGCCGGAACGAGTAGTTGCATCAGCAACGCAGTGATCGCGCCGACCGCCATGCCGACGTTGGCGGTCATAGTGGACCAGGAGCCGTAGAACCCGCGCTTGCCCTCCGGCGCGTACTCGGTGAGGAAAGAAACCGCTCCCGCAAACTCACCGCCGATGGCCAGTCCTTGTACGACCCGGATCACGACGAGCAGAATCGGTGACGCCCAACCGATACTTTCGTACCCGGGTAGCACACCGATCAGGAAGGTGGCGACACTCATCGTGATCACGACGATCGAGAGGATGTACTTTCGACCGTATCGGTCGCCGAGCCGCCCGCAGATCGCCGCGCCCACCGGCCGAAAGAAGAAGGCGACACTGAAAGTGGCGAAGGTCGCGAGTAGCGCACCAAGATCGTTGGTGGCGGGGAAGAAGACGTGCGACAGCGTCACCGCGAAGAAGCCGAACAGTGCGAAGTCGAACCACTCGCCGAAGTTTCCGATACATGCGGTGATCACGGCCTTCTTCAACGAGAACGGAGGCGATGTTGTGTTCATAGGGTTTTCCTCTTAGGTCACTACGAGCGGATGAGCCGCTGGCCTGATACCGGGGTAGTGCCAAGTATCGACGGTGACGCACTTCATGCTGCTAATCTGCACTTATCTTGCATGCTTCAGGCATCTATGATCGATTCATGCAGGATATGTCGGTCAGTGAAGGTGATATTGCATTAGTGCACGCGCTGGAAGTCAATCCGCGGGCGACATGGTCGTTGCTAGGAGAGGTACTCGGCGTCACTCCGATGACAGTGGCGCGGCGGTGGGCGAAGCTGTTTGACCAGGGCGCCGCGTGGATCGCAGTCTTGCCTGGTCCGGTCGCGTGGCATTCGTTCGCAATGATCGGAATCAACTGCGCATCGCCACGAATAGACGACGTCGCAGCGACCATCGCGCAGGATCCGCTGGCGATCACCGTCGAGGTAACAGCGGGCAGATATGACCTCCTCGTCGCAGTACTCGCACCGGACATGGCCACGTTGAGTTGGTACATCACGGACCGACTCAACCGCATCCAATACATCACTTCGACGACGTCAGCGATCGCAACAGAGGTGTTCAGCGAGGGAAGCCAGTGGCGGATTGGTGCGATCTCACGCAATCAAGAACACGACCTCGCGCCAAGCTCGACTGGAATCAGACCAACCACTCCGGACGTTTCGGACGTGGACCGCGAACTCATCAACGCGCTGAGCTATGACGGGCGTATGAGCTTTGGCGATCTCGCATCGCGGATAGATCGAAATGCGTCGACCGTCATGCGACGACTCGACCGGCTGCTAAAACATGGGCTTGTGACGTTGCGATGTGAGATCGCAAGTTCGCTATCGGGGTGGCCCCTACACGCCAGCTTGCAATTCAGAGTGTCACCTCAGCATCTCGGGGAGGTGGGGCGTGAACTCGCGAAATGGCCCGAGGTCAGGATGTGCGTCGCACTCGCCGCAGAGCGAAACCTTATGGTCAGCATATGGATTCGGAACGCAAGCGAGCTCACTCTCTTTGAGATGAAGGTACTTCGGGAATTTCCTCACGTGATAATTGTTGACCGGACTCTGGATCTTCGCGTGATGAAGCGAACCGGCCATATGCTCGATGAAGCGGGCCGTTCGATTGGTGTAGTTCCTATCGATCTGTGGTCACAAGTTCAACCCCGCCAGGTGCGGTAGGACTCGCGTCCTCCGACGAAACTAGCAGCGCCGGGCGGTGGTCTCTCGCACCTGAATCCCGTACGGCAGTAGCTCTTTGCGTGCGGGTCCCTTGTCGCCGGCGAGACGTTGAAGAAGCATGCGTGCGGCGCGTTGGCCCATCAGATCCCGCGGCACGGTCACGGTGCTCAACTGGAGGGGGCCGGCGCTGGAAAAGCTCATGTCGTCGAACCCGGTCAGCGCCAGGTCTTCCGGCACGCGCTTGCCGATTTCGCGGGAGACGTCGAGAACGCCGAGCGCGATCATGTCGTTACCGCAGACGACGGCCTCTATCTCAGGGTGTTCGGCGAAGAGTGCTCGGGCGCGCAATGCACCGGCCGGTCGGGTCAACTCCCCCCACACGTCGGGTTCGTTGACCGCGCGCAAACCCGCTTTGGCCAAGGCGTCACGATATCCGTTCATGCGGTTGACCGACACGCTCGAGGTGTCCGGGCCGCCGAGGATGGCGACCTTGCGACGCCCGGTGGCAACCACGTGGGAGGCCATTTCGAAGGAGGCGGAGTAGTCGTCGATGCCGACCCAGTCGGACGGTTCGTCTTCGATCTGCCGGTATAGCTGCACGACGGGGATGTTCTCGTGGCGGAGCTTGTCGAGGAGTGGTTTGTCGGCGGCGACGAGCGAGGTGAAGATCAGGCCGCTGCAGTTCCGGTCGACCTGCGCGAACGCGACGTCCGATTGCCGCGAACCGTCCACGCCGACGTGGGAGACGAACACCTCGTAGCCTTCTTCGGCGGCGGCGGCGACCACTCCCCCGGCGACCTCGGTGTAGAACGGGTTGGCGATGTCCGCCAGGAGTAACCCGATTGCTTTCGTGGTTCCCGAGCGCAGTTCCCGGGCGATCCTGCTGGGTCGAAACCCCATCTCCTCGGCGATGGCAAGGATCCGCTGGCGGCTCTCGTCGCTGACCCCGGGCGCCCCGCTGAGTGCATAGGAGACCGCGGCAGCAGACACCCCCGCCTTGCGGGCGACATCGCTCATCGTCACTCGCCGGGAGCGGCCACCGTTGGACGTACTGCCTGCGCCGCGGGACGTATCAGTCACGCGTGCCAGCTTACGCGGTTAAGTAATGCTTCCAGGAGGTGACGCCGCGAAGAGTCCTGCACAAGCGGCAGCACTGATTCGTTTAAGTTACCCGTAGATCCGCCAATGACTACTTAAGAACTCCGACGACTGCCCGGCCTTGGCTCATTTATCCAGTTAACGGCCCGCTGAAGCCCTGAAACATCACCGCTTGTGCGTTGGAACACAACGATGTACCGTCACTTATGCGATTAAGCGAAAGGAGAGCATCGTGAGTTCCACCGTTGAGATGAAGAATGAAGAGGCTGTGCCCTACACGGGTCCGAAGCCGTACGGGATGAGTGACGACCTGATCGTTCCGGGTGCACTGGATCTGGACTGTGACGAGCGGCTGTGGGTTCCGCAGTCGCAGGATGTCGAGTTCCGCCCGCTGGTGTTGTCGGCGAGTCAGGGCTATTTCGTGAACATTCTGCGGGTGCGCCGCTCGGGCATCCTGTCCCGCCACCGGCACGCCGGGGCAGTGCACGCGTTCACCCTGCGGGGCCGCTGGCATTACCTCGAGTACGACTGGTGGGCAGAAGAGGGCACCTACGCGTTCGAGCCGCCCGGCGACATCCACACCCTCGAGGTCCCCGAAGACGTGACCGAGATGGCGACCCTGTTCCACGTGAGCGGTGCGTACATCTACGTCGACGTCGACGGCAACACCGTCGGCATCGAGGATGTGTTCAGCAAGATCGAGAAAGCCCGCGCGCACTACGAGAAAATCGGTCTCGGCGCCGACTACGTCGACCGCTTCATCCGCTGACACTGCGGCGGACACCGCCTGACATGGCGCAACCACACCGAGTGCCCTCGGCACTCAGGGGCGGTGTCCGCCGGCATCTCACCCTCTTTCATCCGTCAGCCCGGCAGCGGGCGAAAGTTAGCAGGTTCCCCATGCGAGCTCTGACCAAGAGAAGTGCCACTCCCCACGACGTCCTGGTGCAGGATCTGCCCAAGCCCGAACCGGGCCCGGGACAGGTGCGGGTTCGCACCGAGGCCTGCGGGCTGTGCGGCAGCGACGTGCACGCCTGGCGTCACGACACCGGCTACGAATGGATCCGCCCCCCGGTCGTGCTCGGACACGAGGCGGTCGGATACGTCGAAGCCCTCGGCGAGGGCGCCGACCCGACCTGGCTCGGCAAACGCGTTGTCCCCGTTGCCATCGACGGCTGCGGCGTGTGCGATCTGTGCGAGCGTGGTTTCCGGCAGATCTGCCCCCGGCGCACCGTGCTCGGATTGTCCTTCGACGGCGCGGCCGCCGAATCGTTCGTCGTCCCCGAGGTCCGCCTCGTCGAGGTCGACCGGCATCTGCCGGCGTCGACCCTGGCGCTGACCGAACCACTGTCGGTCGCCTGCCGCGCCGTCGCGCACATCGAGAACGCCGCCGACGGCCCCACCAGGGTGGTGGTGTCCGGGCCCGGACCGATCGGAACAATGGCCGCCCTCGTCCTCGCCCAGCGCGGCCACGACGTCGTGCTCTCCGGGGTAGGCAACGATGAGAACGCGCGATTGCCGCTCGCCCGCGCGCTCGGTCTACGCACCGTGATCGCCGGCCGGGACGAGCTACCGTTCATCCCCACCGCCTGGGTCGACGCCTCCGGTTCGACGGCCGCGCTCGACGCCGCCATCGCCGCGGTCCTGCCCGGCAGCCCCATCTCCGTCGTCGGCCTGTTCGCCCGCACCGGACCGGTCGACTTCAACGCCGTCACCCGCAAGGAGATTCGCCTGCAGGGCAGTTACGGATCGACCAAGGTCGACTACCGGGCCGCAGCCGACGCGATGGCCGCCGACCCGACACCGTGGCCACAACTGGTGACCGAAATTTCCCTCACTGATGCGGCTTCGGCGCTCGAACGCGCCGCGGCCGGCCACGACATGAAGGTCGTGCTCGTCCCATGACCACACCGGACCCCACCCCTGTCCCGAAAGGACACGCCATGTCCACACCCGACATTGCGGCCGAACCCGCTACCCACGCGGCCGGGCGCACCTCGATCGTCAAGGTCGCCTTCGCCAGCATGATCGGCACGGCCGTCGAATGGTATGACTTCTTCCTCTACGGCTCGGCCGCCGCGCTCGTCTTCGGGCCCCTGTTCTTCCCCGACAGCGAACCGGCCACCGCCACCCTGCTCGCCTTCGCCACGTTCGCGGTGGGCTTCTTCGCCCGCCCGCTCGGCGGAATCGTCTTCGGCCACTACGGTGACAAACTCGGACGCAAGAAAATGCTGGTCGTCAGCCTGCTCATGATGGGCGCCGCGACCTTCGCCATCGGCCTGCTGCCGACCTTCGCGAGCATCGGTATGGCCGCACCACTGCTGTTGATCGGCTGCCGACTACTGCAGGGCTTCGCCGTCGGCGGCGAATGGGGCGGAGCGGTCCTGATGGCCGCCGAACACGGCGACAACGACCGCCGCGGCTTCTGGACGTCGTGGACCCAGGCCGGCGTACCCCTCGGGAACCTGCTCTCCGCGGTGGTGCTGTGGGTGCTGGCCATGTTCCAGAGCGACGAAGCCTTCGATTCCTGGGGCTGGCGAATTCCCTTCCTGCTCAGCGCCGTTCTCGTTCTCATCGGGTTGTGGATCCGGCTGAGCATCGAAGAATCCCCGGTCTTCGCCGCCAACAAGAAAGCCCTCGAGAACCACAAGGCCGAGCACGCACCGATCATCGAGGTCCTGCGCAAATACCCCCGCGAGGTCCTCATCGCGATGGGCCTGCGGCTGGTGGAGAACACCTCGTACTACATCTTCACGGTCGTGGTGATGACCTACATGGTCACCTACCTGGATATGCCCAAGAGCGCCGCCATCGCCGGTGTGCTGATCGCCTCCGTCGCGCAGTTCTTCCTCACCCCGATCATCGGCGCCCTGTCCGACCGGGTCGGCCGGCGACCGCTGTACTTCACCGGCGCAGTCGGTGCCGGCATCTGGGGCTTCGTGTTCTTCCCCCTCATCGACACCGGAAACCAAACCGTCATCGCGGCGGCCATCTTCATCGGGCTGATCTTCACCACCCTGATGTACGCGCCGCAGGCGGCGATGTTCTCCGAACTGTTCGGCACCAGCGTCCGCTACAGCGGCGCCTCCCTCGGCTACCAGCTCGCGTCCGTCTTCGCCGGCGGCCTCGCCCCCGTCATCGCGGTCGCACTGCTCGGCACCGTCGAGGAAAAGAACACCATCGCCGTCAGCATCTACCTCGCCGTCCTGGCCGTGATCACCATCATCGCCGTGATCGCCGCCAAGGAAACCGCCCGCACCTCCCTCGAACACGACCGGGTCCTCGACGAGGCCACCCGCACCTGATAGCCGCCGGGCCGGTGTGCGGTGCTCACCCCGCACACCGGCCCGGCCACCAGTCGTCTCCCGATCCGAGTAGAAAGAGCTCTCGCATGAACGCACCTGTCCACACCCCGGTCCTGGACCTGTTCCGCCTGGACGGCAACGCCGCCCTCGTGACCGGGGCCTCGCGCGGCCTGGGCCGTGCACTGGCCATCGCTCTCGCGGAAGCAGGAGCCGACATCGTCGCCGTCGACATCGGCGACCTCGACCAGGTCGCCAAGGAGGTGCGTGCCCGGGGAGTCCGGTGCTCGACCCGCACCGCCGACCTCGGTCACCTGACGCCGGAAACCGCGACAGAGCTGATGTCCTGGGCGGGGACCGAGTTCCCGCATCCGACGATCCTGGTCAACAACGCCGGCATCATCCGCCGTGGGCCGGCGACCGAAACCACGCCCACGGACTGGTCGGCCGTGCTCGACCTCAACCTCACCACCCCATTCCTGCTCAGCCAGGCCTTCGCACGGGCCGCCCTCGACGACAACGCCGCCGCCAGCATCATCAACATCGCCTCGATCAACTCCTTCCAAGGCGGGATGGAGGTCCCGTCCTACGCCGCCTCCAAGCACGGCATCCTCGGACTGACCCGAGCTCTCGCGAACGAGTGGGCCGCACACCGCATCCGAGTCAACGCAATCGCCCCCGGCTATATGGAAACCGAGTTCACCGCCGCGCACCGCGAGGACCCCGCCCGGGCGGAGAACATGCTGCGCCGCATTCCCGCCGGCGTCTGGGGACGGCCGGAGGATCTTGCCGGCGCGGCGGTCTTCCTCGCCTCGGCCGCGTCCTCGTACGTCACCGGCACCGCCCTGTCCGTCGACGGTGGATGGCTGTCCCGATAGAACAACGACGACCCACCGGAGGACCCCCATGGCATCGACACAGCAGAACCATACCGACATCCCCGCCGCCGATGCCCGATCGTGGCTGCTCGTCTCGGCCGCCCACAGCAGGCACTTCACCGAGACCAACGCCGGAGCGGCCGACGCCGTCATCTATGACCTCGAAGACGGTGTCGTCCCCTCCGCGAGACCCACGGCACGAGAAGCCCTCCACCTCTGGTTCTCTCGCGGCGGCACCGGCTGGGTCCGCATCAACCCGGCCGAAAGCGAGGACTGGAGCCGCGACCTCGACGCACTCGAGGCAACACCCGGGCTCTTGGGTGTGATGCTCGCCAAATGCGAGTCGGCAGAACACGTCACCGAGACCGCCGCCCGATTGCCCGCCCGGACCCCCGTTATGGCACTCGTCGAATCGGCACTGGGCATCGAACGCGCCTACGACATCGCCTCCGCACAGCCGACTTTCCGGATCGCCTTCGGCAGCAATGACTTCCGCCGTGACACCGGGGCCGCCGACCTCGCGCCGGCCCTGTCCTATGCCCGGGGACGGCTGGTGGTGGCAAGCCGGGCAGCGGGTCTGCCCGGCCCCATCGACGGCCCCACCCTCACCACCGCAGAGGATCCGCTCACCGACGCCCTCACCGTGACCCGCACCATGGGCATGTCAGGCAAGCTGTGCATGCACCCCGGACAAGCCCCCGTCATCAACCGCGCACTGAGCCCCACCGACACCGACATCGACTGGGCCCGCCAGATCATCGACCGACTCGGCGTCGACGGTGCGCGCATCGAAAACGGCAGTGACCTGCCGAAACTCGCCCGAGCTCGGACGATCAGCCGCCTCGCCACCGTCTTCGCACCCGCACCAATGGCCTAGCCGCAGAGCGAGCACCAGTTGTCGCCGAATGCCGACCGATTCTCTCCCCGCTTCCAAGGTGTCACCATCATGTCCGACACAGGACGCACGACGAGGGTTCCGACCACCACCGAGTTGCTCGAGGACCAGCCCAAGAACTGGGGCAAATGGGGGTCCGACGACGAGGTGTGCGCACTGAACTACCTCGGCTCCCGCGAAGCGCTCGTCGGCGTCGCCGAAGTCAGGCAGGGAAAGACGTTCACGTTGCAGGTGCAGATCGGCAACCCCAAGGGGGATCCCACCTTCCTCGGCCCTCGCGGACCGGCGCGACGGGTCAACATCATGGACCGTGGTGTCTATCTCGGCGGTGCCGGTCGCCCAGCAAGGCGTCGAGATCCGCAAGCGTGACATCCTGGTGGTCCACACCGGATGGCTCGAATACTTCTACAACACCCCGCGCGAGGAGTTCTACGACAACTTCAACGAGCCGGGTCTGACGTACTCACCCGAGCTGGTCGCGTGGTTCAACGACCTGGAAATCCCGAATCTCGTCACCGACACGATCGCCAACGAAGTCACCCACGACCCGGTCTCCGGCGTCTGGCTGACGCTGCACAACGCACTGATGCGCAACCTCGGAATCACCTTCGCCGAGATCATCGCCCTGCACGAACTGGCCCAGGACTGCAACGGCGACGGCCAGTACTCGTTCCTCTACACCGCAGCACCATTGAAGGTTGTCGAAGGAACCGGCGCCCCGGTCAATCCGATCGTCATCAGGAAGCCGTCCACCCGATGGAGGAATCACTGACTCGCGCGTGGGCAGGACCCACCATCGGGCGACCTCTGTAGGTTCCAGCCGAATTTGTCAGCTGAGTGCGGCGGGATTTCAACATCATTCAGTGGAGGATCCTCTCGCTGCCGCGTCGAGCGAGCAGGCCGAGGGTGTTGTTGATGCTGGTCTACGGCATCCCCAGCGACCGGGCGTTCGACGTTCGCGTTTGGCGCTCCCCGCAGACCAAATACCCGGCTCCGCGTCTGACTCCGGCGCGAGTCTGCGCACCCAGTTCGATCACCTGCTGCTCACCGTCCATAAAGGAGCCGACGCCCGGTGTAGGCGGCGGTCGCGGGCGGTGTTCTCACCCCGTGGACCCGGGACCGGAACATCCGAGCACTCCGTCATCGGGCACCGTGTCGGGTCAGCCGCCAACCGCGTTGGGCGGCTGCGTAACCGGCGAACGCGCCGAGGCACGCACTGACAATCAGGCCGGCAACCAGGAACGGCATGGGATCAACCGATTCCATGTGCAAGGCGCTAGACCCGACGTACCCCGTGGTGAAGCGCACCGGGTGCGACAACCACCGGGCAAACAGACTGGTACACACCAGGCCCGCGCCGAGCCCGAATGCCGTTCCGATCAGTATCAGTGTTCACACAAGATCAACTTCGCGATCACCGGCTGTGCTGTTATCGAGCGCCCCCGGCGCCGTTCGTCACGGCCATTTCGGCCCTCACCTGCACGAAATCCACGGTCGAGGCACTGGGACGGGATTTTGCCGAGCAAAAGTGTGCTCACCTGGCCTTTTGGTCGAGACGCTGGAAAGGTTTTTTCAGCAGTCACTCCACTCACTCCACTCCCCCGGCACTGCGCCCACCAGAACCATCTGCAGCAACCACCCGTTCGCCTGGAGTGCGCGAACGTGCCCGCAGCAAGCGGAATCAGGTGTGATCAGTAGCCCCTCGTACGCGTGATTACCGGCGAGTCAGTTCATGGAGCTACCAAGCCCCACATCACCGCTCGCCATAGGTGAACACCCCTCCATCCATATCCATCCATCCACGTGTTATCGGCCGGTTGGTAGTCCCCGCATCCAGTCGCGGATGTCTTCCATGACCTTGCGGGGACGCGGCACCATCGAGTGCACCCGTATTTCCCGGCAGTGGGGATGGTCGAACGCTTAGGGACGGCAAAGCGTCTTCCCGTAGCCGCACCACTACACACCCGGCCGCGAGCAGATCCCGGCTCTTTCGCTGATCGACGAGCACCTTCGCCTCCGCTGTCAGTGTCGATAGTTCACTGCACGGACTCCTGAGGAGTCGGCCGCTTGTGCAGACGTCTTCGGAAACAGCGTGGCTGGAGTCATCTGCGCGATGCGCCCACCCGCTTACGGTGGGGTCGTGCCCCGGAGTCCGTCCACTGCTTCCCCGAGACGGGGCGCCGCGTCCCGCGCAGGGTGAGGCGCCCCCACCCGGTTTACGGCAGGTGACAGTCACTCTCGCGTAGGCCCACGGCTTCGGCCGGTCGGAGTGCGGCGTGGTACATGACCGCGTAGAACGCCACGAGCCGCCGCCCGCGCTTCCGATGCCAGGAACCGACGTACGACACGGCGGTGAGCAACTGTGCCGCCCCAGGGCCCCCACTTCGTGGTGGACAACCGCTTCGGCGAGCCGCACGTCGCCGTGTGCGACGCCGGCCGCAGCGCGCCCTCGCCCTCCGCTGACAGGGCGACACCCGCCGCGACCACGCGCACCGGGGGATCGTTGAACATGCCGTGACCTCATAATATGAAGCGAGGCTGCTAGCGTGGGCCTCTTTACTCGGGACCCAGGAGCGCTCCGCCATGAAGAACACCGTCTCGATCGAGATCGCCCTGCCGCGGGAGACAGTGGCACAGCTGCTCGCCGACTCGGCACACCTGCCGAGGTGGCTGCGGGGTCTGGTGCTGCACGAGCCGCTGAGTGGGGTGCACGGGCAGGTCGGTACCACATCGCGGGTCGTGATGCAGATGGGGAAGCAGAAGATCGAGTGCACCGAGACCATCACGCGTCGGGAACCGGCAGACCTGCGCGGGATTCCGAAGGGGAGCGTCGTTCACTTCGACCGCGAGATCGTCGGCGTGGGCATGTGGAGCGCCGTGCGCGACCGGCTGACCGAAGCCGGTCCGGGGATGACGCTCTGGGTGAGCGAGAGCGAATACCGGTTCAGCGGCTTGCTGATGCGGTTGGTGGGGCTCCTGATGCCCGGCGCCTTCCGCAAGCAGTCGCAACAGCACATGCAGGACTTCAAGGCGTTCGCCGAGCAGGGAAAGGACGTCCGCGAAGCGAAGGACTGATCTACGATCAGCGCTCGTCTCCCGAAGAGTGGGGAGAAGCCGGACGTGACGGCCGGCCGACCACTGTCGGGAACGTGCTCGGGGCGGGTGGAGCGGAAAGGATCGATGTCGGAGCCTGTGTAGCGAAGCCGAGCGGCCAGCGAACCGAACTGCCTTCACTATCGTGGGCGGGCTCGTGCAGGCCGACCGGCTGCTGCCGAGCACCGCTCCGCCCTGGTGGTTCTCGACGCCCGCGACCCCTCCCGCGCACCCATCGCCGTCGCCAGGTTGGACCGGCACTTCTTCCCCGGATTCCACGGCAGCTTCACCAGTCGAGTGACAGCCTCATGATTTGGATACAAGCGCGCGTGCGTTCTCTCGGTACGAGATTCCAACCCGTCATGGAAACGAGTGCCCCGATTGCGGCTCCGAAAAGAGGCCACCAACGACCAGTCCAATCATGATCGGTAAACCGAGACCATGTCGATCCGTATCGAATGGAACTCGTTCGGCTGGTAGCCGGCCGTGCAGATCGTGAACGGCTTGGAGGGCGTACCACCACAAGACGGCAGCAGTACCACCACAAGACGGCAGCACCTACGAGTCCGCACCAAGCCGAAACGGGCGGGCGACCAGAGGGTGGCCGCAGCGAAGCCGGACGACAAATACGCACCGATTCACGTCGGCGGCTCACACGGCAACTTCCCCCGCTTCACCGCGTCGACCAAAGTCGCGTGGTCGCGTTCGGTCTGATCCGCGTAGGCGTGCGCGAAGCGGCTCAGTGCGACGTCGAGCGTGTCCGACTTCCCGACGTAGCCGCCGATCATCGACGCACCACTGGTCCGCGCGTGGCCCTTCGCGAGCAGGCGCCCGCAGATGCCGGCGTAGTCGGTCAGCGCTGCCGCGCTGAGGTGGTCGATCGGGACCGCGCCCTTCATGTTCCGGAACTGCCGCACGTAGTACTGCCGACCCTCCACCGTGGTCCAGCCGAGCAACGGATCGCTGACGGTCTGCAGGGCCTGCTGGTACTCGACCACGCGCCGGCCCTGGTGGTCGTGCCAGGCGGACTCGCCGTGTACGAAGCGAGCCACGACGGATCGACGTGCCTGCTTGAGCTGCAGGAACACCACGTCGTCGGCACTGCTCCCTTCGCACAGCACGACGTAGGCACGCAGTCCGACGCTGCCCACGCCGACCACTTTGTGCGCGACGTCGACGACGGTGTAGCCACTGAGCAGTCGTGCCCAGTGGCTGGGCAGCGTGGTGAGGTATTCGTCGAGCCCGGCGGCGAGATGCTCGGCCTCCGCCTCGGACACCCGGGTGATCAGCGGCGGCTCCTCCACGATGCGCCGGCCGGTTTCGTCCTGCTCTGTGAATCGGGGCAGCGCCCGGTCGCTGACGCGGCGCCGAGCCCGCTCCGCGGCGCGGGTGATCTCGTGGCGCAGCGACTCGTCCGACGCCGTCGTCTGCAGCCGGTCGAGGTCGAGTCGCTCGAACGAGCGCGCCAGCAATGGTTGTTCCGCGAGCCAGCGCACATGCTCGCGATAGGTGGCGACGCAGGACTGCACTGCACTCTCGCACTGCCCCTCGGTCGCCGAGTTCTGCCGGCCCGCCACCCAGATGCTCGCAGTCAAGCGGCGCAGGTCCCATTCCCAGCCGCCGGGATGCGCCTCGTCGAAGTCGTTCAGATCCAGCACCAGGTCGCGCTCCGGCGAGGCGTAGAACCCGAAGTTGCCCAGATGCGCGTCCCCGCAGATCACCGGCTGGATTCCGGTCGCCGGCAGCCCGGCGAGGTCCTGGGCCATCACGATCGCGGTGCCGCGCAGAAAACCGTACGGCGAGGCCGCCATCCGCCCCACCCTGACCGGTATGAGCGATTCCACCCGACCCTGGTGCGACACACCGATCTGATCCACCACATCGGGGCGATCGTCCGGTGCGCGCCACTCCCCGAGCGCGGACCGCGGTGTCTGCTTGCGCAGGCGTTTCCCGAGCGCGTACCGCTCCGCCCTCGGCGTGGCCCGGCGGCGCAACGACGCGAACGACTGCCCGTCGATGGTCGGCAACACGATGTGCGCGTCCGCGGTTACTGCGCGCCGACGTGGAGGATCGGGCCGACCACTACGGCGTGCAGCTTGTCCGGGTTGGCCACGTTGCGCATCAGACAACTCGATCACCGTCTCTTCGCTGTGAGCATTAAGGATGCGTGCAGCATATCGACGGGCCCCTCGCCGGGATCGGCCCAACCCCATTGTGGGACGGGTCCGGTGCGAGCATCGTGACGACGCGGACACGCTATGTGGCGGTTGCGCCTTGGGGTTGATCGTCGGTGTCGGGTAAGGGGCGTCGGCAGATTTCGTGGGCTTCGTCGGCCGAGATGCCGAACATGCGCAACAGATCCTCGGTGATTTGGTCGGTGTCCTCCGCGTCGTCACGTTCGGGGTGGTCGTGCAGCAGTTGACCCAGGCAGAGTGCGGCCCCTGCTGTGATCGTCAGGGCCAGTTCGGGATCGCGCACGCTGAACCGGCCCGCACGGGCTGCTGCCTCGATGTCGCGGCGGGCTCTCGGCGCGAGGCCTTTGTCCGAGTTGACCAGACTTGGCCCGTCGCGGAGCAGAACTTTGCTCAGTTCGGGATTTCTGCGATGCAGTCGTCCGGTCAGACGAAAGCTCTGCGCAAAGATCTGGGCAGGGTCGTCCAGATCTGCGGTCAGTTCGTCGAGCACCGCGCCGTGGCGGTCGAGGGCCTCCTCCACTGCCGCGTGGAAGAGCTCCTCCTTGGTCTGAAAGTGGTTGTAGAACGACCCCATTCCGACATCTGCGGCCTGGGTGATCTCGAGAATCGGGGCGGTCAGTTTCCCTGCCGCCATGAAAGACTGGGCTGCGCGTACGAGTGCGGCGCGGGTACGCGCCTTGCGCCGTTCCAGGCGGTTCGGTGCATCGGCGATCTGCTCGGTCATGCCTGCGTGCCCTTCTCCTGATCCGTCCGACCTTGCCCTACACTACCCGCGCGTCATCAATATTGACGAATTCCTCAAACTCGGCGACTGCTCCACTCCGCGAGCAGTCGCCACATCGATCCAGCCTAATGGCCGAGGATCTTGATCCCGACCACGAGAACGCCCACACCGACCAATCCTGTGACGGTGAACAGCTGTTGCCACCAACGTAATTGGGCCATTCGCACGGCGAGTAGAGCAATGACGCCAAGCTCGACGACGAGGATCCACATCGCTATCCACATCGCTGTGGATGTGCTCAGTAGTCCGAAGGCGGCTGCGACCAATGCCAGCAGGGGCAAGACCGCGGCCTCCACGATCTGGCCGGACGCCTGGAGCATCCGCAGCGCTGCCCGTCCGCGCGGAGCACGGTGGTACGCGCCGAGGTGTGCTACCCAGTCGGCCAGCAGGCTCGCCGCCCAGAGCCCGCCGGTGGCCACCGCGACATCCATGACCCGCGCCCATGGGCTCGTCTCGGGAGCCGTATAGCGGACGAGGACGGCGAGCGTCGCCAAACACGTCATCGCGCCGTACACACGCTCTCGCAGGAGCGCGACGACATGCTCCACGGGAATCTCTTCCCGATTCGTCTCGCCGGCCCCGCCAGTCACTTCAGTCACGACGCGAATCGGTTCGAATCTGTCTTGTCCGAGCAACCCTTGCACCAATCCCATTCCAGCCATTCGTATCCCGTCGACGACGCGTCTGCCCGTGGCCGTCGAGGGCCTCCTCCACTACCGCGTGAAAGAGCTCCTCCTCGGCCCGGAAGTGGTTCGCGCCGCGCGCGGTTCCAGGCGCTTCAGTGGCTCGGCGACCTGCTCGATCAGGCCTGCGCGCTCATCTCCTGATCCGCGTGACCTCGCCCCACCCTAGCGCCCGTCATCAATATTGACGAATTCCTCAAATACTCTTGACTGACGATATGGTCGTAAGTGACGATATCGTCATAAATCGAAGGGAGTGGTCAATGAGTGTCCACCATGACCCGCATACCGGTCTGCACAGTGAGCAGGGCGCCCTGGAGGGCGAACACCGGGGGCGGGCCGCCGAGCCGATCATCAAAGTGCATGACCTCGCGTGGCTGGAGTTCGAGAAGCCCGACCTCGAGCGGGCGGAGGCGTTCGCCCATGCCTTCGGTTTTACGACGGCGTTCCGCACCGCACACGAACTGCAGTTGCGCGGGACAGACCCCGGTTCGCCCTGCGTGCTCATCCGCCGAGGCCCACGGTCGCGGTTCGTCGGTCCCGCCTTCCGGGCGGCCGACGCGACCGACGTGCTGCGACTGGCGGACGCGGTCGGAGGTGCGGTCGTGCCCCTACCCGAGAGTCTGGGCGGGATCACGGTCGATCTCACGGATCCCAGCGCTCTGGGAGTCCGCGTTGTGTCCGACACGTTCGAGTTGCCGGCGCTGCCCGCCCCGGCTCCGCTCCCACTGAACTTCGGACACGACGGCGGCCGGGTGAACGCCACCCAGCGGCCACCCCGCGCGCCGGCCACTGTGCAACGACTAGGGCACGTCGTGCTCCAGACGACCAGGTACCTCGAAACGCTCAACTGGTATCTCGAGCACCTCGGACTGATCGTCAGCGACTTCCTCTACTACCCCGGGCAACGGGCCCGGGGCCCGGCCATGAGCTTCATCCGCTGCGACCGGGGCGCCACGCCCACCGACCATCACACCCTCGCGATGGTCCTCGGCCCGGCCAACCGCTATGTGCATTCGGCATATCAGGTCGCCGACCTCGACTGCCTCGCCGCCGGAGGCGAATACCTCCTCGACCGGGGCTACCGCCGGTCCTGGGGCATCGGCCGACACATCCAGGGCAGCCAAATCTTCGACTACTGGCGCGACCCCGACGGATTCATGGTCGAGCACTTCAGCGACGGCGATCTCTTCGACAGCACGCTCGACGCGGGCTGGGCACCGATGACCGCGTCCGGACTGGCCCAGTGGGGGCCGCCCGCCACCAAAGACTTCCTCGGATTGAACCCCGGTCGGGAATCACTCCAGGAACTGCGCGCCATTGCCAACGCGCTGCGCGCCGACAACGAATTCGACCTCCACCGCCTCCGCGGCCTTCTGAAAGTTGCCAGCTCATGACCATCTCCGTCCTCCGCACCGCCGACGCCTGGTGGGTCGACACACCCACGGGCGCCGCACGGGTAGACACCGAGGCCACCACCACCGCCCAACTGCTGGCCGACCGACCAGCCGTCGAGGCCGCGGCGTCCAGCAAGGGCGCCGTGCCCGTCGAGACCCTCTCGTTGCTCTCCCCGGTCACCGCCCCCTGCCGGGTGGTCGCACAGATGACGAACTTCGCCTCGCACGTCGAGGACTCCGGGATGAACCCCGACACCATTCCGTTGACCTTCTTCCGAAAGACCTCCGGATCGATCAGCGGCCCCAACGACGACGTGATCCGTCCTGCCCATGTCCGGCTACTGGACTACGAGGTGGAGATCGGGCTCGTCCTCGCCCGCGACATCCCGGTCGGGTCGGCGATCACCGCAGACAATCTCGCCGATTACGTTGCCGGGCTGGTCGTCACCAACGACATCTCCGCGCGCGACATTCAGCTTCCGAAAACGCAGTTCTACGAAGGCAAGTCATACCCGACGTTCACCCCGGTCGGCCCCGCGCTAGTACTGCTGGACGGCGACGAACTGAAGCGGTTCACCGACCTGCGTCTGCGGCTCTGGGTCAACGGCAAGCCGCGCCAGAACATGACCGTTGCCGACATGATCTACCAACCGACCGAGACTTTGCAGGCGCTGACCCGGTTTCAGCGCCTCGATGCCGGGGACTTGCTACTCACCGGAACGCCGGTCGGGACGGCACTGAGCGCCCCACCGAAGCCGATCGCAATCCTCTCCTCCCTGCTACCGCCCGCAGTCAAATGGAAGCTCTTCTTCGCGAGCCAGGCC
>Ga0247825_10000793_pt1 | contig 20392 bp, 15 predicted proteins | sample 13C_Vanillin_Day_FD_194413 | JGI IMG/M metagenome (GOLD analysis project Ga0247825, IMG submission 194413) | Soil microbial communities from agricultural site in Penn Yan, New York, United States - 13C_Vanillin_Day48 | ecosystem: Environmental > Terrestrial > Soil > Agricultural land | place...
GCAGAACATCTCCGATAGCAGCTTTTCCCATCCGTAGCCCCGTTCGGCCATCGCCGGATAGGCGTCCGACTCTTTTAGCGGTGTGACCGCCGCCTCGTGCTGCAGCGTGGTGTTGTAGACACACGCGGACGAGGAAAAAAAGTATCGCCCCGCGCCGGCGCGGCTGGCCGCGTCGATCATGTGCGTGTTGATCAGAATGCTTCTCAGGCACTCGACTCGATTCCGTTCGATAAAGCCCATCCCGCCCATGTCGGCGGCCAGGTTGTAGACTTCCGCGGCGCCGCGGCAGATGCGGTCACAGACGTCCTCCTTGCTGCAGTCGAGCGACAGGTTCTCAACACCGTCCGTGCGCTGGTACCACTCAGCGAGGGGCTTCTTGTCGACGGCTCTCAATCGTTGATGTCCCCGGTCGGCGAAATACCGCACGAGGCTGCCGCCGATGAACCCGCCGGCGCCGGTGACAACGATGAGTTCGTCGGGATTTACCCCAACTCGCTGTTGGTTCATGTGTTCACCTTCTCTTCAGGGATGCAAAGTGACGTTGATTTGTGGTTTCTTACCGCCCGCGGCCAGACCAGCGGCCGGGACGCGGCGTGCTTTGCAGGGCTTCTTTTCGATCGCTCGGCCTGCGCTGCTGGCCTGTGGTCGTGGCCACAGATCGGGCGACAGCGGGGGACACGGAGCCCCATCGTGAAGCCGGCTGCGTCCGGGGTCTGAATCGTGGCCTGACCGCAGCAGGCCGGGCGGCGGGCATTTTTTGCGCGGCGTTCGCAACAAACGTCGTCAACACGAAAGCTGCCCAGAGCAGCGTGGGTTTGAACGCTGCTTCGGTGATGTTGTAGAAGAGCAGGATCGTCCACACCGCGACACTGAGCGATGCAAACGTGGAGTGTTCCGTCAGCGTGCGGCAGATTTTTCCGTAGCTTGTGACGAGCCACGCCACGAGCGTCACCAGCCCGAGAAGCCCCAGATTGAGATAGGTCTCGATATAGCCGTTGTGCGCGTGATTCAGTCCCGCGTATTTCGCCCACACGACATCGAGCCGCGGGCCCAGCCAGAAGCTCTCGTACCCGGTGCCGACGAGCGGGTTTGTATCCATGCTCAGGAGCAGCTTCCAGACATCGGTTCTGTCGGTCAGCGTCGGGTCACGCCCCACCCCGCCAGCGATCACGGCGTTGATGCCAAAGGCGGTCTCCAGCACGAGATAGAGACAGATGAGGGCCGGCGCGGCCATGCGGAACGCGACGGGGTGCCGCCTGCTCCAGTTGCTTTGCCCCGCAACGATCATCGCGATCCCGAGGACAACGCACAGGCCAGACGTGGCGCTGCGGGCGCGAGTCATCAGCCACACCGTCATCCCGAGAAACGCGATGTCCACCAGAATTGCACGTCGCATCAGCTTGTCGCGCCGTTGCGGAAACCGGGCGAGGAGATCCCAGAAGAAATACAGCACGCTCATCAAACAGAGCACGCCCAGCATGTTCTTCGACGTGGCGACGCCCTGATAGGCGGTATTGCCACTCCAGGCCTCGTATGTCCGGCCCAGATCCTGGAAGTACTTGACGAAGACAATCGAGAGCGGAACGAGCAGGAAAGCCAGACGGCGAAGAAGAGTCAGGACCGCGGCCACGACGTTGCGCTCCGTGAGTACAACCATGAGCGTGAGATACCCGCTCACATCGCGAACCCACCGTTTCAACGCGACGAAGGGGTAATCCGACCAGGCGACGCTCACGAGCGCAATGCACAGGAAGACGACGAGTCCGACATTGCTGGCGAAGAACTCGCCCCACCGAAACGCGCGTGAGAGCAGGACCGCCAGGGCCGCGAACGCGAGGGCCAGGAAAATTGCGCGGTCGAGCGGAGAGCCCTCTAGATACACGTCGGCGGCTGCACCGCTGTAGCCGCCATACCATTGCGACGGCAGCCGCGATCCGAGCAGGAACAGCCAGATCAGCGGCAACCACAGCGCGGTGGAACTCTCCTTGTCCTTGCCTGGATCGTTGCGAAAGAGCGCGATCAGCAGGACGAACCAGAGAAACAGCGCTAGGTTTGGCGGCATCTCACACCACCGTAAACGAGTTTGTTTTGCGACGTGTCACTGTGCGCGAAGAGCGTGGGCGGGTATGGCTGAGGCTCGGAGCGGCCCCGAATCAGCCGCTCCGTGAAGTGCTCGAAATCGTTGTCAGCGAGCGGTCACCCGACGATCCGGACGTTGGTCGGCGGCGCCGGAAGCTGCGACCCTGACGACCCTGACCCGCTCTGCGTGCCGGAGCGCAATGGATGCGGATACGGATACGGCGTGTATCCGGGCTTGGCGCTCAGGAAATAGTCGCGATTGAGTTTCACGAACTCAGACGTGAATCGATTATTTCCGCACTGGTCCCCAATGTCCGACACGGCCGGGTCCGGTGTCGCCAATCCCCCTCCCGGCTGCATGTTGCCCCAGATGTAGATCGGCTCGGAGATGTAGCTGGACCCGTTGTGGCCGAGTCCGTGCTGGCGGGGCATCGGGTAACTGCCGTTGTAACAGATGTTGGAGCGGAGTCCGTACAACTGGATGTTCATCTCCGCCGGATTGCCCCAGTTACTGCCGGTGTTGGCGTCGGGAATGATGTTGTTGTGGATGACCCACACGCCGCCGCCGCGCAGGTGAATCAGCTGCCCGATGTTGACCTGAATCCCGCTCGAGTCCGTCTCGCCGAAGAGGAAGGTGTTCCCATAGACCTCAACCTGGCGCGAGCCGAGCGGGCTGGAGTCCCACCCATGGCTCTGCACGCTGGTGTTGTCGAGCGTGTTGTGGCGGAATACGATACGGCAGGCATCGTCGAAATCCGTGCCTTCGTGAAGCATGCGCACGGTGTTGTCCTCGAAGTAGAGATTCTTCTCGCCCGTGGTGTCGAGCGTCCCCATCGTCGATGGGGATTCCCAGCCGCCCTGATCCGCCGAATTCTTACAGCGGATGGCGCTGAAGGTGTTGCGCCATCCAGTCGTCTGGCCGGGCATCTGTGCCGTAATTGTGTTTTGGTAGATCACGCCGCGATTGACGCTCGAGTGATAGGCGTTTACGCCTCCGCCCGTCGCGAACAGGTGCGTGTTGTCGTGAATGAGGACCGCCTGACCGCCGGCCGCTCCGGTGATCGATACGTGAAACGTGGGCCAGCCGCTGCCGTGAGACGCGCCTCGCGAGTCGAATGTAAGGTTCATGACCTCGATGTGACCCGCCGTGGACTCTGTGATGTCCACCATGTAGGTGCCATCGGGTACGCGGTCGAGAATCGTGACGCTCCCTTTAGACGCGCCCTCGAGACGTATCGCCTTGCCCTTGATCGAGACGCCCGTCGTCCACGCGCAGGTGCCGCTCGGGACCACGACCGTGTCGCCGCTTCCGGCCGCCGTAATAGCGGCCTGTACGTCAGCGGCATTGCACGACGTCGCCGTCCTGCTTGCCGCGAAAACATTGTGGCTGCTGACGACGAACAGGGCTGTCAAGAGGAGGAGGCGGCTATTCGCGGCCACAGAGTCTGCCGCCGGAGCGAGGGTTCGAAGTCTCACGTCTGATCTCCCTATTGATGGCACTGCTGCGTTCGACGAGGTGAGAGATAGCTCATCGGTGCATGGACGATGCCACTGCCCGCGACGCGCAACACCGCTCATAGTGCGTGATTCAGACCCATTTCAAAAACGATTCTGTCGGTTACCTGGCAATTTTTGCATTGCGGGTAGCTTTGGGCTCAATTTGCCGTCGTGCCGGCCGCACGCCGACCGACGGTCTCGTGCGCGTCCCCCCGAAATGATCGGTAGACCGGGGTCATGATCGCCGCGGCGTTGGCCCAGGAATTGTGGCGGTGCACATGGTTGCGTATTACCGCGCCCGTCAACTCGGCATTGCCGTACAACGGGCTCGAAAAGAACCCGCGCAATGCCTGCTTCAGTGATACCTCGTCGCCGGGCCTGCAGATGAACCCTGTCTGCCCCTCGACCACGTCCGTCCGCATCTCGCCGACGTCGGTTGCCACGACCGGCAAGCCATAGCGGTACCCGAGGAAGAGCACGCCGCTCTGGTAGATGTAGGTATACGGCAGTGCGAGGACGTCGGCGGCCTTGAAATAGAGCTCCGTATCCTCGTCAGGTACGTACTCGAGTTGCGCAATGATGCCGTGATCCTCCCTGAGCCGGCGCATCTTCTGCTGCAGGAGGTCCCAGTAGGCATCGTCACACTTCCGCGCTCCCACTACGAGCAGGCGCACTTCGGGCAGCTCGTTCCTCAGCATCAGCACCGCATCGAGCAGAAACTCGAGGCCCTTGTAGGGAGCGATGTTTCCAAAGAACAGGATGCCTTTATGCGACGGGGAAAGCCCAAGGCGCTCGCGCGCCTCGTCGCGCGTGAGGGCAGTGTCCGGGGTCGTGTCGTTCACCGGAAAAGGCATCACAGTCACCTTCCCGGCCGGTACCCCGAACTCCTTCTGTAATGCCTCCTTCATGAGGGGCGTGTGCACAATGAGATGGTCCACGAGTCGGTACTGCCATCTCAGCGTCAATCGATTCAGCGCCGAATCACGTCCGTCGCGTACGCCGGCGTTGACGTTGTGAACGGTGAGGACGGTCCGCTTGCCAAGCCAGCGGTAAAACATCATCAGGACCGTTCGATCGATGAGTTGAAACTTGTTGTTCCACAGCAGGTGAAAAAGCGGCGCCTTGCTTCGCGCCGCGTAGCGGATCAGGCGCCAGTAGTAACGAAGTACTCGGGCGACCTTGCTCGGCAGGGGCGCGTCGGAGTTCTGGCTGCCGCGCAGGTTCAGAAAGCGCACCCGCGGGTGATCCTGCAGCTCGGCGCACAGCAATCCGTCGCTGCCGAGAAACTCCAGTGAGACTCCCGCCGCGGCAAGGCTCAGACCCAGCCCCAGCGCATACGGGCGGTCTCCGCCGCCCGTCAGCAGTGCGACCTCCGGGTGAAAGTCCTCTTTTTCCGCCATCTCCGTATTACGCATGAAGCAGCCGCCGCTCGATCGCGTCGATGGTAAGTACCATGTCGATCTCCCGCGACCAGTTGACGGTCCCACGTCGATGCTGGCGTTCCATCGACTCCAGCGATTTTCTGTTCCACAACGCGTTTTCCCGCACGCGCCGGCTGGCGAGCCTCTCCTGAACGTACGAAACGAGATCACTTCGGAACCAGCTTCGGTAATGCAGGTATTTGTGCCGGCCGAGGAGCCCCGCGGTCACGCCGGCGCGCCATACGAGCGGATCCACGACGCCAAATGGGCCGGGCATCCCTTCGCCGTACCAGTAATCGCATTTGAACGACAGCTTGCGGCCGAAGCGTACCGGCCACCGCCGGTACGGCGTTCCGTCGACCGGCGCGACTGCCATGTCCGTCGGGATTCGCGATACCGTCTGCTTTCGCATCGCGACGACCCGCATGGCGGACGCACCATCGAGCGGGACCCGCAACGGCGCACGGTGCGCGAGCTCCACGATCCGGTTGTCGAGGTAGGGCGTTCGATAGCGCACGTATCGCCGGCTCGCCGCAAAGTTCCCGTACAGCTTTCGCGGAACTTCAACGAACGCCGCTCGAGACACCGGGCCCCACGCTGGATCCGTCAGCGGACGTACTTGCGCACGGAGATCCCGGCTCACATCTTCCGCAAACACGGCCGGTCGCAGCCCCAACGGCTTCATTGTCGACACGCGCCGGAGTATCTCGCTGCCGAAGTTTCCGGTCAGCCGAATCGTCGCGAGTTGCCGCGCCTGCTTGTTGAGATAGAGCTCGTGAGCGCCCGTTACACCAAGCGTCCCATCGGTTGTATAAACCGCGTCGTCGGCCCATGCTGGAAAATCGCTCAGGAAGTTCGGCCCCAGTCTGATAGTGTGATGTTCCATGCCTACGGCGGCAGCAACAGCCGCCGCGGTCTCGGTATCAAGCGTCGTGCCCGCGAGCCCCTCGAAGGTGAAGGCGGTCGGCAACGGCTTGTCGGACGGCCAGCACGCGACAATCAGTCTCGTATCGAGCCCGCCCGTCAGCGACAACCCGACCTTGCCGTTGGAATACTCGGGTACGACCTCGTTCAGCAGCGCCGAGACGCGGTCGAAGAATTCCGGCTCACGCAGCTTGGGGGCTGACTGCCATTCCGAGGGCGCAAAATACTGCCGCCGCTCCCGCCGATCGCGTTCGAGCCGCCACCAGGCCGCCGCCGGAACGAGCCGGATACCTCTGAACAGCGTCTCCTCGCCGAATACGCAGCCGAACTCGAGAAATTCAAGGAGAGCCGCGTCGTTAAACCGGCGCGTTTCGGGAAGTACGCGCAACAGTGCTTTGGCCTCGCTGGCGAAATAGAACGCGTCCGGGCCCTCGAAGTAGTAGACGCGGCCCATTCCGTAGCGATCTGTGCACAAATGGATCGCGCTCGTGCGTCTATCGATGAACACCGCGCTGAATTGGCCGTTGAGTGCGCGGGCGCACGACTCGCCCTGTTCTTCGTACAGGTGGAGCATCCAGTCGGACCCGCCGCACCGCAGCTGATGGCCCGAACGGCGCAGTGCATCGACAGTAGTGGGCGGAACCAGGCATTCGCCCGCCCACGCAAGCGTGATCGTTCCTTCTTCGTTGTTGGTGACGAACGCGTCCTCCACCCCTGACACGCCAACCGTTCCGACGGCGATGCCCAGTGCTTCACAGCTCCGCTGCTGCACGACGTGGAACGGCTCGCACTGCATCGCCGACAGCATGGCGGCAACGATTTCGTTCGCCTCGCTATCTGGAAGTCGTCCGATAACCCCTGCGATACCAGCCATCAGGTAAGTGAAAAGACGTTTGTGGAGCCGGCGGGAGGAATTGAACACTCCATCTGCCGAATACAATTCGGCTGCTCTACCGTTGAGCTACACCGGCCTGAAGACGCGACGTCCACCGCGCGCGCACCGTGCGACCGAGCTGGACGAGGGCCGGCGGAAGAATTCCCACCGTCCCTCGATGCAGGTTCAGTCGCGCACTCACGGTGCCCTTCAGCGATAGCGGCACGTAGTAGCGTGGCACCACGATCTCTTCGAAGCCGTGCCGCGCTTTGAACTCCATCAACGACGTCCAGGCCTGATTGCCGTAGCGATAGAGCCCGTAGGTGACATAGGGGGCGCGTTTTTCGTGGCAGCGCTCGATCGCCGCGGCGAGCAGGGCGTTTGCCGGCCGTTTGTCGGCATGGCTGATCTTCGTCTGCAGCTTCATGATTGCCGCGATCTCGCCGCAATAAATGACCTTGGCCAGTCCGATCAGCTCGGAACCGACATACGCGCACAACAGATCGCTTCGTTCACTGAACGCCAGAAAATCCCTTTTCACGTGATCGAAGCTTTCGCCGTAGTGTGTAAACCGTCGGCCCTGCCGAATCGGCGTCTCGTTGTTGATTTCGACGATGGCGCGAACGAGATCGTCGTCGACGGCCGCGGTGCGGATCTCGACACCGCGCTTCGCGGCGCGCCGGACATTCTTGCGGCTTTCCTGCGGGAGGCCGTCCCACCAGTCCGTAAACGTCGTCAGCCGGATGGCGGCGATGCTCTCGCCTTCCATGGAGTAGGAGTATTTCCGCGCCGTGTACGGCAGCTTCTGCGCGAACGTGAAGATGTCCGCGGCGAAACCGTTCCTCCGCTGCTGCTTCAGCTGTTCGATGAACGCCCGCGGATCCGGCAGCTCCCGTTCATTACAGTCTTCGGCGTCGAGAATCGCCTGCTTTATCCACCGGCCGGTGATGATGCTGGTGAACCCCTCGATCTCAACCGAGGGAACCGTGATCCAATTTCCATTATCGAAACGATCGACGTGCTTTACGGACATGGCGCTACGGAAGACTCGTTGAAGGATTCATTCAGTTCGTCGTGACGGCCGGCGGCTGGGCGTACGCTGTAGACGGTCTCCGCAGCCACTGCTCGAACATCGCCAGGCTGAAGAGCAGCTTGTGATTGTCCTCGTGGCCCCGCCGATGCTCGTCGAGGAGGTTCCGCACCGGCTGAGGGTCGAGCATGTCGAACATCAGCGACTTCGGATCCAACAGGAATTCCGATAACCGGCTGCTGGTGGCTGACTGGAACCATTGATCGACCACGTTCACCGCGAAGCCGCGCTTCTTTCGCGCCAGCAACGTGGCGGGCAGAAACCCTTTGCAGACCTGCCGATGCAGCCACTTGCTCTGCCGGCCGCGTATCTTCATGTCTGCTCTCAGCCGCTCTGCGAATTCCACGACGGTTCGATCCAGGTATGGAACGCGAACCTCGAGACCGTGTGCCATCGACAGCTTGTCGCCGAACATCAGCAACTCATCGGGCAGGGACGATCTGAGCTCGATGTGCTGAAAGTGGGCGAGCTCGTCGAGGTTCCTGGTTTCGGGAAGGAGCGCTTCCCAGGCGGCGACGCGGTCGAACGCACCTGGCGGCGGCCCCCCGCGAAACAGCCCGGCGATGCGTTCGGCAGGCGCGAGCGAGAACACGTGCTCGAACCGGTCCAGCCGATCCTCGATGCCGAGCGCATAGATGCCGCGCTTTGCCGTTTCGTTACGCGGCAGCCGCTTGATGCCCTCGCCAATCACTTGACGCACGGCCGCCGGGACGCGCCGCCAGAGCTGACCGTAATGGACGCCGAAGTGACGCTTATATCCGCAGAAGAGCTCGTCGGGGCCCTGGCCGATCAGCGCGACCTTCACGTCCTGGCGGGCGCGGGCCGACACGAAGTACATCGGGACGATCGACGAGGATGCGATCGGCTCCTCCAGACTGTTGACGATCGTGGGCAGGGCAGCCTCGAACTCGCGTCGATCGAGCCGCACCGGCACGTGGCGCCCGCCAAGGAGCGCCGCGGTTTCCGCCGCGTCGGTCAATTCGTCATCTTCGAAGCTGTTTCCGTATCCGACCGTGTAGGCCGGCCAGTCGGAACCGTGCTCCCGCATCAACGCCAGCAGCAGCCCTGAATCGAGGCCGCCGCTCAGCAGGATGCCCACGGGCACGTCGCTGAGCAGGTGACGCTTCACGGCGCCGCGATAGAGCTCGAGCAACTCCTCGGCGGCATCCTCCCCCGTGTATGAGTCCGGGAAGGGAACCGGCGAGTATCGGTACCACCGTTCTTCGCGACAGTCGCCGTTTTCGACCACCAGCATCGTCCCTGGTGCCAGCTTGCGAATGCCGCTGAAGATGGTCAGGGGCGAGGGCGTATAGCGGAATTTCAGGAACAGGTTCAGCGCCGTGGGGTCGATCGAGGGGCTCGCGTCTTCGGCCGACAGGACAGCGCGTATCTCGGACCCGAACGTGAGACGGCCGCCGGCCTTGCGGTAGTAGACCAGCTTGATGCCCATCGCGTCGCGCGCGATCACCAGACGGCGCCGGCGCGTATCCCAGATTGCCAGCCCGAACATTCCGTTCAGCCGTCCGAACACGTCGGTGCCCCACTGTTTGTACCCGTGGACAATTACCTCGGTGTCGCTGTTGGTCTGAAAGCGATGGCCGTGCTGCTCGAGCTCCGCGCGCAGCTCCTTGAAGTTGTAGATCTCGCCGTTGAAGACGACCCAGACGGTCCGCTCGGTGTCACACATCGGCTGGTGCCCGAGCGCAAGGTCGATAATCGAGAGCCGCCGGAACCCCAGACCCAGCGGTCCGTCAATCAGGTACCCGTCGTCATCCGGCCCCCGATGCGCGATGGAATCGGCCATGCGACGGATGACGTCCGCATCGACCGGCTCGTCGAGCCGCGCGAAATTAAACTGACCGGCGATTCCGCACATGAGATGGCGAATTAATGCGCAAGTACTGCGGCGGGCCGGGACGTTTCCTGGTCGCCGGCAACTGTGGCGTCCCTGCGCGCTGCCAGTGAAAAGGCAAGGCTTCGGAACATTTGCGACTGTGCCCAGCGATGCATCGGCACGTTGTCCCAGCCGGCGAGCAGCTGCCGGGATCGGAAGGAACCGTCCGGCTTGACCCAGTCGTTGAGAATCGCGGCGACGACCGTCGTCAGCGTTCCGTCGAGAGCTGGAAAGCGATCGCGCAGCAACACGCAGAGGTTGATGCACTCCGCGCAGTCGTACAGCTCGCGTTTGTACACCGTCAGGCGCGGCGCTCTCGAGAACGGCTTCGGCAGGCGATCGGCGTCGAACAGGTTCGCGCGGTAGTACGCGACGCCGCGATCGAGCGCGGCAAGTGTTCGGGCGTGCCCCGTGAGCGTATGGATCTTCGCGAGTGCCTTCATGACGAAGCACGTGTGGAAGTGGTCTACGAAATCGCGCACGCCATCAACCGCGTAGTACCAGGACCCGTCCGGGTTCTGCGCGTCGAGCACGAAGTTGAGGTTTCGCTCGGCCGCCTCCCAATACGCAGGCACGGCGAGCTCCCGTGACGCGCTGGTCAGGAGAAACGCCCGATACGCGGCGGCATTGATCACACCGCCACCGTCGAATGGGGTATACGAACAAGTCGCGGCGTTCGGCGAGATCGGAAACTCCTTGATATCGGTGACTGCATGCCGCGCGATCGACTCCAGCACGGCACTCCACTCGTTCGACGGATCGAGGCGGCGGGCGAGGAGAAACGCCTCGTACACGTATGGGGTCGTGGTGATCAGTGGCGTCTGGGCGGGGATCGTTCCGTTGCGCGTTACCCAATCGAACGGGTAGCCCCAACAATACTCTGCGTACCCCGGACACCTCGTCGCCTGCAGCACCTCGAGAAAGTGACGTCCTTTACGGAGGTAGGCCGCGTCTCCGGTGACTTCGTACAGGTGCAGGTACCCCATCGCATAGTGCGCGTCGGCGATCGGGAACCGCATACGCGTGTGGAACAGACGGCGCGCCGAGGGGAGGAAGGCCTCGCAGAACACCATCGGCGACACTGCCATCAGACCCAGGAAAGGGCGGCGGTAGTACAGCGCCTTGGCGGCGCCGCCCAGCGTGCCGGCGTAGAAGCTCTGATGGTCGTACGAGGTTTCGCCGAAGCCCGTCAGCCAGCGATCGAAGCTGGCCAGCGTCCGCGCGAGTTCGTGGTGAGGGGAAACCATTCCGCTACTTCTTCACCCCATTGATCATCCGGTGCCAGCCCCACCAACGCCCGAGCGTGCGCTCGAGCCCTCGTGGAATCACGCGGCGCACGAAGGGCCAGTGATCGACGTTGAATTCCCACGCCTCCTGGCGAACGTCGTTGAAGGCGTGGAAGAGCTCGGCCGCCTCCGCGTGGTTGTAAACGGCCGCGAGGGGACAATGGGGCCCGTCGGTGTTCATGCTGACCCACTGTTCGTGTGTCAGTTTGCCGCGGCCGACCAGCGCATCACGATGCCCTTCGAGCTTCCACTGGTCGAATCCGGTCAACCGGGACAGCAGCGCCGGCATGAATCGCGGGACGAGCAGCCATCTGAACACCTTCCGCAGGAACATGATCTCGACGTAGTAGTTAATCGAGCTGCGGTTGTAGAGCATCACGGTGAAGGTGCCGCCCGGCCGCAGCACCCGATGCATCTCGCGAACGATTCGCTCCGGCGTGGGCGAATGGTGAATCACGCCAAAGCTGTAGATGTGATCGAAGCTGTTGTCCGGAAAGGGCAGCGGCTCTTCCGCGTTCGTGACCTCGAAGCGCCCGGGCACACCGAAGAGACCAAATCGCTCTCGCGCATGCTCGATCGCGCGTGGCGTCAGGTCCACGCCGACATACCGGGCCCCTCGCCTGGCGAACTCCAGGCCGTCGGTGGCGATGCCGCAGCCGATTTCGAGCACGTCCTTACCGGCGAACTCGCCAAACCGGGCCACCGTGGGGACGTGCCATTCGCGGCCGCCGTAGCGCTTCTGCGAGATCTCCTCGAAGTAGCGCCGCCGGTCGTCGGCAGCGGACAGGTCCGACTGACAGGGGTTGTCGTCCCAGAACTCACGTACCGTCTGGATCGTTGCATTCATATGGACTGCCGTGGCCTCGTTGGCCGCCCGTCCGTGTCGGGCGGCAGATAGAAGTTCTCGACCCGTCGAAAGGAGAGCAGTGCTTCGAAGATGCTCTTCAGGCGTCGTCGCTGTTCCCGGCGATGAAACCGGACGAGCGCTGGACTGACCGGCCGAGGCATGCGCGTCGCTGCCGCCCAGCAATAGCCCGCAAGCAGCGCCAGCCCGCCAACGACGCGAGGTCTCTTGGTCACGCGGTACGCGACACGGCAGACTTCCCACAGCGGCGAGCCGCCGAGGAAGTAGTCCTTCTTGCCGTAATCGAACATCGCGCCAACCGCTGAACGCTGCGCCGTCCCCATCGGGCGGTGATGCACGGCGCTCCGTTCGGGGAAGTTTCTCGTCCTCCAGCCGTGCATCCGCGCGGTCGTCACGGCGATCCAGTCAACGCCTCCACTGGGGTTGGCCACGTACCCGCCGATGTCGCGATAACACTGGTACCGGAAGAGTTGACAGGCGCCATGTACGGACGCCTCGCCTTCGAAGCTGTCGGTCGTCGAATTCCAGTCGTGCTCGGTGTAGGCGGTTCCCGCCACGCCAAGCGTCGGATCCGCTGCAAAACGGCTCAGCAAGAATTCAAAGTGGTCGGGACCGAAGCTCAAGTCCGCATCGAGGTTCGCGACGAGATCGAATTCGACGTCGGACAGCAGTTGTAACCCTGTCTTGAACGCCTCCACCTTGCCGCCGAAGTGTCGAGCGTCGCGCCGGGGTTGTCGCACGAGGCGCATCCATGGATAGCGCCGCGTATACCCTTCGACGATTTCGGCCGTTCGATCGGTCGAGCCATCGTCGACGATCACCCAGCGCTCGGGCCGGACAGTCTGCGCGATGACGGACTCCAGCGTAAGTTCGATCAGCGCTTCTTCATCGCGCGCCGGTGTAATCAGGGCGTACTTCATCGGTTGCTGCTGCACATGTGTGAGTGGAGGCCGGGTGACGTCGAGGCCTTCGGCGCAGGCGTTGTCAGACACGAGCGTGCTCGACGGGTGATGGCAGCACTCCACCGTCACCGGAATGCTCCCGCGGAAGCTGGGCGAATATCCGGTCCATGATGACGGCGGTCAGCACAATCTCACGATGGCTGACCGGCGGTTCACCTGTTCCGCGCACCGCCTGGACGAATGCTTCGATGCACTTCTTCAGGCCGGAGTCGTCGTGAAAGTCCGCGCGCAGAAATCGACCGACGTTGCGCCTGGTGTTTCGCAACTGCTCCAGCGCCTCATGGATGGGGGGGAAAAAGTAGTTGAGATAGCTCTTGTAACTGCGGTTGCGAGACCTGACCAGCGTATGACGGAGCGTGTCGACGAAGATGGAATTCGTCGGTCCATAGATCCGCACCCCGTTGACCGCTGGCGACAGTTGGCTCGAAAAGACGAAGTACGCGGTCGTGTTCCGGCCGTCGGAAATGTGGACGCGCAGCTCGTCAATGATCCCGCTCTCTCCAAGGCTCTGCAGGACGGGGCTGGTGTGGCCGAACGCCACGACCACCGGATCATCGCTGTGAAGATATTCCGCGATCCGGGCGATGCCGTGGCTGATGATGTTGTGCAGCAGGCCGCCGGGAAGACGGCGAATCCAATGCTCACGATCGCCCAGGAGCGCCCTCGCGTAGGTCACGTCACCGAACGAGTAGTTGTAGTAGCTCTCGATGTGAACCGGCGGACCCCCGAGAAACCCGTCGCGGATCAGCTGCCGCGCTTCGATCATTTCCCACGTGTGTTGCAGATTGTGGCCGGCGGTCAGGTGAAGCCCCCGTTCCCGTGCTCGTTCGACAAGACGTGACGCCTCCGGCCCCGTGACGGTGAACGGCTTCTCCACGTAGACGTGACAACCGGCATCCAGGCACTGCAGCGCCAGAGAAAAATGGCCTGCCGGCGGCGTCGTGATATGAACGATATCCGGCTTCACGTCCGCCAGCATCGTGCTCACATCGTTGGACGAATACGCGATGCCATGGCGCTCCGCCAGCTGTTCCGCCATCAGCAATTCGCGGTCGCACGCGGCGACGATGGTTGCATCCGGGATCCGTTGTACGGCGGCGACGTGCTGATCGGCAATCTTGCCGCAGCCGACGAGTGCGATTCGAAGTGGTGTCACGTGGTGTGCTGCAACGATGCGAAGAACAGCCGCAACCCATCGTCGACGGGCACCCGCGGTTGCCAGTTGAGCAGGCGTTTCGCTTTCGCGTTCGAGTAGCGGTGCTTCTTCCACTCGGCTGCCGCCCGGCGCCGATTGAATCGCGGCGGCAGCTGACCGTCTGACCAGTTCGCGTACCGCTCCCATAAGGCGGAAAGCCCATACGCGAGCGGGTATGGCACCGGCAGCGACGCGAATCGCCGGACATTCCGTTTGTATCGGCGAAGCACGGAGCGACTGGTCGGCAGATCGTCGTCAACCACGTTGAACGCTTCGCCGTCGATTCCAGGAACCAGCCCGGCCAGTACGATGGCTTCCGCGCAGTTGTCCACGTACGTCAACGGAATCCGGTTGGAGCCGCCGAGGTGAAGGAAGAGCCCGAACGTATCCAGCCCGATCCTGCCGGTCAGCGTCCGGCTGCCTGGGCCGAACACCGCGCCAGGACGGACGATGACGAAGGGCACGCCAAATCGCGTGTGATAGTCCTTGACGAGCTGCTCTTGCTTCAGCTTGGCGTACCCGTATGCGTCGTACCGCTCCTGAGGGTGCGTTTCAAGCGGCACGCTCTCGTCGAACAGCGAACCGTATCGGAGCTGCCAGTTCGAATACACGGCGAACGAGCTCACGTTGACGAACCGTTTGAGCGTGCGCGCATGCACGGCCGCATCCAGCAGATTTCGCGTGGTCAGCACTGAATTCATGAAGCAGCCGGCAAACGACTTGTCCATCCCCGCCGCCAGATGAAGGATGACCGCTGCGCTCTGCACGGCCCGGGCGCAGTCATCGGGCGACAGCAGGTTGCCTTCGAGAATCTCGACCGAGGTTGCGCCGTCGTTGCTGATGACGCCCTGCAATCGAGCAAGGTTGCTCGACGGGCGAACGAAGCACCGTATCCGGCGGAAGCCGTACTCGAGCAACATCTTCACGACCCGGGCGCCGATGAATCCGTTGGCGCCCGTCACCACGACCGGCTGACGCGTATCCACAATCCAATGAGGTGTGCCGCTGTTCATCTCGTGCTGTGCCTACGCGGTGACCGGAGCCGCGACACGGTGCGCGTCGCCTGCCCCCTGGCGGGCGAGGTACAGCCCCGCCGTGCTGACTGTGGAGAATCCCTTGTTCGCGAGGAGAGTACCGATGCTGCGAGCATCGCGCTCGGCGCCGGTCGGATCGTGGTGGACCTCGGCGACGATAACGTCGAAACGGGAGAAGGCATCGGCAGCCTCGTCCAGCAGCTCCCACTCCGCTCCCTCGCAATCGAGCTTGAGGACATCAAATCGGCCAGGGACGGTTCGCAGCCACTCGGCGAACCCGACGACCTGCACACGACGCGCAGCCGCCGTGGAACTGGTCGAGCGACGCTGCAGGCTGTGTCTCGCGGCGGTTGTTGCATCGCTCCAGAAGTCCTCTTCGCGGGTTCGTCCACCGAGCGCCCGCTGCTGGACCGTCGCCGGGCATCCGTTCCGGCGAAGATTGAACTCGCATATCGTGAACGAATCGACGTCCGGTTCGAAGCAGAACGCCTCCGAGAGTCCGTGCGTGCGGTGCAGCCACACCGTGAACGACCCGATGTGCGCGCCCACATCGACGACACGGAGAGGCCGCGAGGGCAGCAGCGGCAGCAGCTGCTTGTACGTCTGTTCGATGAGCACTTCGCGCATCACCCACAGATCGCCATGCGTCGGGCGTCCCAGCATGGAGTAGTCCACGCCATCGACGGACAGCTGGTAGGAGAAGTGGCTGAGCGCCGGCCAGCCCATACGTGAAGCCAGCACGAAGAGCGGACTGTCAAAGTGGCGCCAGAGCTGCCGGTACTGCCTGAGCTTTGACATCATCTTCCTTCTCCAGAACCTATCGACCGAATTCCTTCACCGCGGCAGCCACGTAGCCGATCTGCTCGCTCGAGAGTTCGGGGAACATCGGCAGGGACAGAATCTCGTCGGCAATCCGTCGGGCGTTTGGAAAATCATCCGGGCCGTGCTGCAGGTGACGATAGGCGTTCAGATACGGCAGCGCGATCGGGTAGTGAATGCCGGTGTTGATGCCGCGAGCCTTCAGGTGCTCCTGCAGCGCCTCGCGACGGCCGTCCGGTACGCGGACCACATAGAGGTGGTACACGATGCGTACGTTGGCCAGTTCGCGTGGCGTTACCAGCGACGTGCCCGCGAGCGCCTCGGTGTAGCGGCTCGCGTTCTGACGCCGGCGTTCGGTCCAGTCCTCGATATGGCGCAACTTCACATTCAGAACCGCCGCCTGCAGGCCGTCGAGCCGGCTGTTCACGCCTTCGAGGTCGTGGTCGTACTTCTTCGTCCGGCCGTGGTTGGCGAACATCCGCGCCGCTGTCGCCCAGTCGCCGTTGTTCGTCACCAGCGCGCCGGCGTCACCGTAGGCACCGAGGTTCTTGCCGGGGTAGAAGCTATAGCAGGTGATGTCTGCAAGCTGGGCGATCGGCTGCCCGCGATAAAGGGCGCCGTGCGCCTGAGCGGCGTCGCCGACGATCCGCAAGCCGTGCTTGCGCGCGATCTCCGCGATCGGCGCCATGTCCGCCGGCTGTCCGTAGAGGTGGACGGGGATGATCGCCTTGGTTCGGGGCGTAATCCGCTCTTCGAGGCGAGAGACATCGAGGTTGTAGGTAGCAGGGTCGATGTCGACGAACACGACCTGCGCACCCGCCATGCGGATGGCTTCGGACGTAGCCACGAAGCTGTTCGCGACGGTGATCACCTCGTCTCCCGCGCCGATGCCGAGCGCTTTCAGCGCCACGAACAGCGCGTCGGTTCCGTTGGCGACGCCGACGCAGTGACTGACCCCGCAATAGCGCGCGAACGCATCCTCGAATGCCGCGACGTGCGGGCCGCCGATGAATGCCGTTTCGGCGATCACCGACGCAATCGCCGCGTCGATCTCCGGTTTGATGGAATCGTACTGAGCCTTCAAATCGACAAACGGGATGGACGACGGGGACAGGACCTGGACACTCATGAATGCCTCGTTTCGCTAGCGGTATCGACGTTTTCGTATGAACGTGTGCGACAGAACGGGGTAGAGCATCCGCGGCGGACGCCTTAGGCGGCGCCTTCCACGCGGTAACGGATGCGGCCACTGTCTCGATAGGCGAAGGCGACGCGCGCCCGTTCCGCGCCCGCGCCGCTGATCTGCCAGCGATTACCGCGCCAATCGAGCCGAAGACCGCGGCGTTGCCTCCACCAGCGGTCGATGTCACCGGGCAATGCCACCCAGGCGTCGCCGGTATCGCGGAGTTCCGCCAGAAAGTCGAGCAGCCGCTCATACAGATCGAGCGCGCGCCGAGCAATCATGTAATCCGGATGGATGATGAAGCTGAGCAGGCCGTGATGCTCCAGAACAATGGCGGCCTGCTGCTTCCAGAGATCCAGATCGTGGCGGCGCAGGATGTGAATCAGCTGGTAGTCCTGCGTCGTCGTTAATGGCAGTTCGAGAACCCGCCCGATGAAGTAAGGCATCACCGTGCAGCAACCGCCGCGCTGCGGGTCGAGGTGCGCGACGTTCGGCAGCGACATGTCGTAGCTGAACTCGAAGGCGTCGAACCAGTCGACCCGGCGGTACATGACCGCGGATCGAAACCCGGTTGCGCCGAATTGCTGCGCGTAGTCATTCACTTTCTTCGCGCGTTCGCGGAAGACCGCCTCGTCGACAAACAGGCGCCCGTCGTGGTTCAGGTCGTGCACACACACTTCGCAGTCGCCAGAGCGCAACTCGTCAAGGAACGTGGCGGGGACCTTGTAGCGGCTTTCCGGCACGACCTCGAAAGACGACCGGATCGCGCGCTCGCTCTCCACCCTCATCAGGGTCTCGCAGAAGTCGCGGCCGGCGGCGGTCTCCACGTCGTGCGTCATCATCGCGGCGGCGGCGTGCCCGTCGGGCCAGAACCAGATGAACGGCACCTCGCTCTTGCCGTGCACCGTCAGCAGCCGGTCGAAGACGTCGCTCATGAGCCGTTCGACAGTGACATCGACAGGCCATGCCGGAAAACGAAGCGTCTGCCAATCGCGTAGCGCAAACCGCTGGGCGTGCTTTCTGACTGCGACCGGCAGCAGCGGCCGCACCGCGTAATACGCGCTGCGCGCGACGGCTTTCAGCCCAAGTCCTGCATCGGCGGCGAGGCGGTTGTCCAGGTAGCACTCACGCCGAAGATTTTCGACCTCGGTCGTGACGTCCGGAATCACACCGTCGGCGTGCGTGTCGTCCAGGTCGAGGAGAACGTCCGGGCAGCGCGTGTGCTCGGCAAACGCGGACACGCCGGCGTGAATTGCCGTGGCGTTCAAAACCGGCACCCTTTGCGCGTGAACGCCCGGACGTCCTGGCGGCAGGGATACGTGTAGGTACGCCAATTCCCGTCGGGCTGCGGAGTCGGTCTGATGGATTCGAGCTTGATGTCCTCGAGGACGCGGAGCAGCACGCGGCCGCCCGCGTCGGACGTGCGCTTGTTCAGATCGTAGACTCCATCGCCTGGCTGGATTGCTACCGGGACTTGCTCGATGATGTCGCCGGTATCGAACCCCTTGGCCAGCACGTGCAGCGTTGCGCCAACCGACGTCGCGTCCTCCAGCAGGGCGTAGAAATTGGGAGCCATGCCGCGGTAGTGGGGCAGGTAGGACTTGTGCAAGTTCCATGCGCCCGCCGATGGAATCCCCCGCACGTCCTTCCCGACGTACTGGCTGAAATTGGTGGAGATGATCAGATCCGGCCGGGCCGCACGAAGCTTCGCCATGCTGTCGGCGCCATTGATGTCCGCCGTGTGATACGTCTCCACGCCATAACGCTTGGCCAGGGTGGTCGCGGACAGGGCGCCGCGGCCGTTCATCAACTGCCGGACGATCTTCATCCGGACCATCTCTCCGATGTACTTGAAGCCTGAATGGCGGGCCAGAAACAGCGCCGCGCCGAGGTTCGATTTGCGGTACAGAAGCGAGGACGAGATGACCGACAGCGCGACCCATTCGGGATGCCGCTCGTAAACGTGCTGTTGCATCAGGCCGGCGAACTCGTCGTCCACGGCGAGAAACACGATTCTCATCGCGATCGCGCCCTCACGCCGACGTGCTGCTTATCGGCGTACTCCGCGCTCTCCACGCCGCCCTTCGCGAACACGCGCTCGTAGGCTGCGTACAGCGCGGTCTTCGAATGGTCCCAGGACAGACGTTCCCGCACGCGCCGTGCGGCGATTTCGCCCAGCCGGGCGCGCTCCTCGGGGTGTCGGAGGAGGAAATCGATTTTTGCCGCGAGCTCACGTTCGTCGTTGGGTGTCGCGTAGACTGCCGCATCCCCCGCCGAGTGGCGCACTTCCATGAGATCGAACGCGACGACCGGCTTGCCGAGGCACATGTACTCCGAGAGCTTCACCAGATTGGCGCGGTCGTTCATCGGCGTTTTCGGATCCGGGCAGACGCACACGTCCGCCGACGCGATAGCCGTGACCACCCGCTGGTAATCCTGTTTGCCGGCAAAGGTCACGTAATCCGCGATTCCAAGCTCGTCCGCGTACTTCCGCAGATGGGGGAGTTCCGTGCCGCCGCCGACGACGTGCAGGTGGACATCATCGCGGCCGAGGTCGGCTACGACCGTCTTCATTGCTCGGAGCAGGATGTCCACACCGTCCTGCGGCCCCATCATTCCGACGTACGTGAGCTGGAACTGTCGCCCGTGGCGGAGCGATGTGTCTGCGGTTGCGCCGGCGAATGACGCGAGATCCGGCCCGTTCCGTACGAGGAAGATGTCGTCCCTGTGCACTCGCCCCCGCACCGCGGCGATCTCGCAGATCGACTGCGTGATGCAGATCACGACATCGGCGCAGCGATACGACACGTATTCGAACGCCAGGAGGGCCCGGTGCACGAACCCGCCCTCCGCGTGTCGGCGATGCTCCGAGTAGATTTCCGGTGAAAGATCGTGCTGGTCGAAGATGATTCGTTTGCCGAACAGCTTGAACGGCAGCGCCGCAAAAATGAGCAGATCCGGAGGATTGCTCAGATGAATGACGTCGAATCCGCGCCTGAAGAAGATCACCCAGGCGAGGAGCGTCGTCATGAGCAGCGCGACGCCGAACTCCAGCGCATACGATAGCGTGCCGCCCGTCGAGTCAAAAGCCGAGTAACGGTAGATGGCGATCCCATCGATGGTCTCGCGCGACGCGGTGTCGGAGTCGCTCCCTCTCGGCGAGATTGCGGACACGACGTAACCCTGGTCCCGCAGCGCGCAGCATTCCTTCCACACCCGTCGATCGAACGGCAGCGACAGATTCTCGACGACCATCAGGACGCGGCGTG
>Ga0247825_10000794_pt1 | contig 20390 bp, 17 predicted proteins | sample 13C_Vanillin_Day_FD_194413 | JGI IMG/M metagenome (GOLD analysis project Ga0247825, IMG submission 194413) | Soil microbial communities from agricultural site in Penn Yan, New York, United States - 13C_Vanillin_Day48 | ecosystem: Environmental > Terrestrial > Soil > Agricultural land | place...
ATGGGCGGCATCGAGGCAACCCAGACGATCCGCCGGGAGCTACCCGACACGGAGGTGATCGCCCTCACGAGCGTCCTCGACGACGGCTCTGTCGTCGGCGCGGTCAAGGCGGGAGCGATCGGCTATCTATTGAAGGATACGCAGGCGGACGAGCTGTGCCGCGCGATCAAGGCCGCGGCTGCCGGCCAGGTGCAACTTTCACCGCAGGCCGCCGCCCGCCTCATGCGCGAAGTGCGCACTCCGGACGCACCCTCTCTATCGGAACTCACCGAGCGCGAGGGCGATGTGCTGCGTCTCATCGCCCAGGGCAAGGCGAACAAGGAGATCGCCATGGACCTCGTGATCGGAGAGAAGACAGTAAAGACCCACGTCAGCAACATCCTCATGAAGCTCGGCGTGCAGAGCCGGACACAGGCAGCGCTCTACGCAGCCCAGAACGGCCTCGCCGAACTCGGCAGCAGCTAACGATGCGATCGAAGCTTTCCAGCCTCGGGGTCAAGGTCAACATTGCCCTGCTGCTCTTTTTTGTCCTCGTCTGGGTAGCCAGCGGCGCCCTGATCAATCACGGTTTCGACCGCACCCAGCACGACGCTACCGAGCGAAGCGAACAGGCACTGGAAGAGCTGGGGAAGCTGGCGCTCAGCGGCGTGATCGCCGGGCAGGCCGAGTACGGCTCTCTGGCGATCGAGAATGCCTCGGAGACCGGGCAGCGAGCGGCGACGTTTATGAACTCCTACAGGACAGCCGGATCGCAGCCGGTGTTCGATCCCGATCGGCTCGTACGACTCCCTAACGGCCTTGCCTACAATCCGGATCCAAACAGAGTCACCGACCTGCTCTTGCCCGCCTACACCTCCGTGACGCCGGAAGTCATCTCCGATATCGAGTACTCGGCAGCACTCGATTCACTTTTGCCGGCGCTTCTAACGTCCTATCCGGGCGCTCTCCGCGATCCGAACTTCGATCCGATTGCGGTGGCATTTATCAGCACCAACGCTGTCGTCCGCTACTATCCACCTGTTGGTTTCCAGGAGGCCTTTGACCCAAACACTGAGCTTGCCGGTGTGATCGACCGGGTGGGCCCAGCCAAGAATCCTGAGCGCAAGACGCTCTGGACGAGACCCTACAGCGACGCGGCTGGCCACGGCCTCGTGGTCACGGCAGAGGTACCGGTATACGAAGGCGACGTCATGCGCGGCATGCTGCAGGTGGACCTGTCACTCGACAGACTAATCTCTCAGGTCGACCAGCTCAAGTTAACGTCTACGGGATTCGCCTTCTACATCGATACCGATGGCACGATCATGCACACCGAGTCCTATGAATTGATTCAGTCCGAAATCGCCGCCGGCAACAGCGCACTTAGTACCACGCTCGATGCGATGCGCGCCGGCAACCGCGGCGAGGACCGCGTTGTCATCGATGGCAAGGAAATGTTCATCGGCTATAGCCCGATGGACGGCTTCGGCGGTAGCCTTGCGGTTGCCGCATCGGTCGATGAACTGACGGCCGAGGCGGCTGCGATCACGGCGGGAATCGAAGACAAAGGCGAAACCACGATTGGCCAGACGCAAGGGGCCTTAAGCGTCCTCTTCATCATCGGGCTGGCGGGCGCTACTTATCTCAACCGCCGCCTCATCGTGAGGCCCCTCAAAGCACTCGTCTCCGGCACGCGCGCCGTCGCCGGCGGAGACTTGGACGCGCACATCCCGACCCGTGGCGACGACGAGCTGGCGACGCTCGCCCATTCGTTTAACGAGATGACCAGTCAGCTCAAGGCACGGTCTACGGCGCTCGAGGCGGAAGCACGGGCGCGCCAATTCGCGCAGGAAGAGCTGACCGCTCTCTTCGCCGCCATGACAGACTGGGTGCTTGTCCTCAACCGCGAAGGCGTCTTTGTGCGCGTACCGAAGACGAACGCAGAGCCCGTGGTCACCGAGGGCGAAAACCTCGTCGGCATGCACCTCTCCGACCTCTTGCCGCGTGCGCAGGCCGATGCGATGGTCACGAACATCCAGCGGGCGCTCGAAGAACGCCAGACCTTCATCGAGGAGTACTCCGTCGAAGCGCCTGACGGCGTCCACTGGTTCTCATCAGCCGTCTCACCCATCTCTGCCGATGAAGTCGTGGTCGTCGCGCGCGACATCACTGACCGCGTCAACGCCCGTCAACTGCTTGAGCAACAGGTCACCGAACGCACGCGTGAGCTGCGCAGCCTTCTCGATGTCTCAGCCGACATCGCTTCGATGCTCGAATTGGGTCCTCTGCTCGACCGCGTCGTCGACCGAATCAAGGACATCGCCGAGTACGCCCGGTGTTCGGTGTTCATGGTCGAAGGCACGTCATTGGTGACCCTGAACTCACGCAGCCCAGACGCACCTCCTATAGGCGAGTTCACGCTTCACAAGGAGGATGTCCTCCCACTGTGGGAACGCCTGAGCCGGAACGTGCCCATGATCATTGACGACGTTCGTGGTGACTCTGACGACGCAAAGGCCTACCGGCACGCTGTCGGCGACCTCCTGGATACTGCTTTCCGCACCACTAGCTGTTGGATGAGCGTGCCGCTCTTCACGCAGGACCGCGTCATCGGCATGCTGACGCTCTCCCACTCCCAACCCGGCTTCTACACCGACCGTCATGCACGCCTGGTGAGCGGTATCGCTACACAGGTGGCGGTCGCAATCGAGAACGCTCGACTGTACGAAGAAGCACAGCGAGTCGCGCGCGAGAACGAGGCACTACTTCGCGCCGACGCGGAGCTGTTCCAGTCTTTGAGCCTGGATGCTGTGCTGCAATCGCTCGCCGACGTGACTGTTGACATCCTGCAAGTCGACAAGAGCTTCATCACGCTGGCGGAAGGAGAACATCAGCAGGTGAGGGCCTCACGTAACATCACTCCTGAGGGTCTCGACCAAATCCGCAAGTGGCTGACCACACTGTCGTTCGAGGCGGGGAGCGGTCCCGCGACTTTCGTGATGGCCGACAACGACACGGACACTCGTGAGACGCCCCGGGAAATGTGGGCCTCGGAAGGTGTGCGCAGCTACGTCGTTGTGCCGATCATCTCCGGAGGCCGGACCATCGGCGGCTTCCTTGCCGGATTCACCAGCTTGCACCGCTTCAATCCCAGCGAAATGCGCGCGTACCAGGCCCTGGCAGAACGCGGCGCCGTCGCCATTCAGAACGCGGAGCTCTACGCGCGTTCGCAGCAGGCCGCCTCCCTGGAAGAGCGTCAGCGCCTGGCGCGAGAGCTACACGACTCCGTCTCGCAGGCCCTCTATGGCATCGCGCTCGGCGCGCGTACTGCCCGCACCCTGCTCGACCGCGACGCTGCGCAAGCCGTAGAACCGGTCGATTACGTCCTCTCGCTCGCCGAGGCCGGCCTGGCCGAGATGCGCGCGCTGATCTTCGAGCTCAGGCCGGAGTCGCTCGAGATCGAGGGCCTCGTCGCTGCCCTCGACAAGCAGGTCGCGGCAACAGCGGCGCGCCACCGCATCGACGTCACATCGGACCTGGGCGAGGAACCGGCGCTCAGCCTGCCAGAGAAGGAGATCTTCTACCGCATCGGCCAGGAGGCGCTGCATAACGTCGTCAAGCACGCGCGCGCGGGCCGCGCGTCGGTGCGTCTCGCCCAGGAGAATGGGTCGCTGGTGCTGGAGGTTGGTGATAACGGTGGTGGCTTCGACCCCCAGCAAGCCTTCCCTGGCCACCTCGGCCTCGTGTCGATGAGGGAGCGCGCGGAGAGCATCGGCGCCACGCTCCACATCGCTAGCAAACCAGGCGAGGGGACGCTCGTCCGCCTGCGCAAACCTCACAACGGCAACGGGAAGAACGGCTCCCATACCTAGCGCGTCCGCACCTCGGCCAGCACCCACCCCGCAACATAGCTCGCCCGCGTGACCACAATAGCGGCGACCAGCCCAACGCGGGTCGCCACCGGACGATTCGACGACAGTGCGCGCAACATCGTGCGAACCGGCAGACGTAGCTCCGCCAGCGCCTCGCGCCGCATCTCGTTGCCGCTGCGCCGGCGAGCATTGCCGAGTTCGAGCATCCCCCGAGCAAGCCGTAGCTTGCTACGCCACAGTCCGTACCACGTCGCGATGACGCGATGGCTCACTTCCGCGTCGTGACAGTAGACGAGGTCGTAACCGGCCTCTCGTGCGCGAAGACAGAACTCCCAGTCTGACTTTGACGCCAAGTCTTCGCGAAACGGACCGACGGCATCGAACAGCGCGCTAGTGATGAAAAGGTTGCTGGCGGATGCGACGCCGTGGCGCACGTCTTCATCCTGACGCAGGCTCGAGTCGACCTCGAAAGTCTCGACGGCGTTCGGGCGCTGCGCGTCTCGCGCCGTCTGCACGATTCGGCCCGCCACGAGGCCGGGGCGTCGCATTGACTCAAGGTCTATCACTCCTGCCTCGATCCAGCGCGATGCGGGTACGCAATCGATGTCGGTGAACGCCAGGATATCGCCACACGCTGCTCGCACACCCGCGTTCAGGGCGGCGCCGGGACCGTTGCGGCACTCCCGTACGAGGCGAGAGCGCGGGTATGGCGCAAGGTTGAGGTCTTCCGGGCAGACAACGACGACTTCATAGGCGCCAGAGAACGTTTGGCGCTTGAGCGCCTCAAGCGCTAAACGAAGACCAGGGCTATCCGTCCGTGCAGGGAGAATCACCGACACTGCTGCCGGTCGCGTTACATCTGTCACCTGGTGTCCCGCCCGCCCTAGAATCCTCACCAGAGGAACCTGAGATTCATGTATCACACATGTGCATGGCTGCGCCATGCAAGCAGCGCACTGATACGTCCGCGGCCATGCCGCCTTGATTGAAGATGCGTCGACTGCGGTCCCGCCTGGAGCCGTGCTAGAAGCCGATGTCTGCATCGTGGGTGGCGGGCCCGTGGGCCTCGTCCTCGCGACCGAGCTGGCTTCCGCAACCTGTCACGTCGTCGTTCTCGAGAGCGGCGGGCGCGACGCCGCGACCGGTGGCGACCTGACGGAAGGTGAGAGCATCGGCGACCTCTGGCAGCCGCTGTCGGAAACCCGCGCGCGAGGTCTCGGTGGCACGTCACGCGAGTGGACGCCGGTCGGCCAGTCCGGCATGCTAGGCGGCTTGCGCAGCAACCCTCTGACGTGCCTCGATCTGGCCCATCGCTCCTGGGTGCCCAACAGCGGCTGGCCCTTCGACCGCCACGTACTCGATCCCTTCTACGCGAAGGCGAAGGCGCGCCTGGGGTTGGCGCCCGGCCCGGACCCGTCACCTGTCCCTTCATTGGAAGGCGCAGGAATCGCGACGGCGCACGCGCTGTTCGTGGACAGGACTGCGATTGAGTCGATCGAGGCTCTAGCACTGGCGTCGCCGCACATCGATGTCTACCTCAACGCCACAGCTCTCCGGCTCGATGACGCCGGCGCCGGCATCGAGCACGTCACGGTACGTACCGGAGGTCACGAATTCAGAGTGAAGGCGACAGTCTTCGTACTCGCGAGCGGTGGCATCGAGAACGCCCGCCTGATGCTGCTCTCCGACGGCCACACACCAGGTGGCATCGGCAATCGGCACGACAACGTCGGCCGCTACTTCATGGAGCACCTCACCGTCATGCACGGCGTCATCGTCCCGGACGGCGTCCAATCACTCCCACGGGTTCGCAGCAACGGCAGCGACCTCGGGCAACCGGGGTGGCGGCTTCCAGATGAAGTCTTGGAGAAGGAAGGCCTCCTGGGCGTCATCGTCTGGCCCGTCGACGCCGGCCCCGACCCGATTCGCAACGCCTACTACAACCCCTGGAGCCGCCTGGCACACGGCCCGCGGTCGCTCTTGCGCGCGCGCCTCAAGCGGCCCGACCAACTCCTACGTTTCGCCCTTCGAAGCGCTGACGGCCTCCTCCGCCAGAGCCCTCATGCTCTCATCCACGCCCACATCGAGCAGCCACCGAGACGAGAAAACCGCGTCGCCTTGAGCGACAGGCTCGATAGTCTTGGCCAGCGCAGGGCGCGGCTGGAGTGGCGCATCGGTGAACAAGAACGTAACTCTTTGCTACGCACCCTGAAGCTGTTTGACACTGCGCTGCGGTCGCAGGGCGTCGGCCACCTGGCGAGGCTGCCCAACGCGGCCAGCTTCGACATGCTCGTTGAACAGAGTCACCATCACATGGGGACAACGCGCATGCACCCTGATCCCACCCAGGGCGTCGTCGACGCTGACTGCCGCGTCCACGGCGTTGCCAACCTGTACGTCGCCGGAAGCTCGGTCATGCCGACCGGAGGTGCGGCAACGGTGACACTAACGGCCGTTGCCCTTGCGCTGCGCCTGGCCGACCACCTGAAGGAGCGCCTGAACGAGAGAGCCTAGGGCACCCGTGGCGCTCGGGTAATGATGACGCCAACACTGTCGGAGTCGCGGCCGAGCACCGGCACCAGCTCCGACTGCTGAAGCTGCTCCAGGCGCCCCGACGATTCGAGCTCGCCGATCGCCAGGTTCACTGCCTCGAGGTTCTTCGAGCCTTTCGGCAGAGCGATGACGAGAAACTGGTTCGTGAAGAACTGCCCTGCCACGTCCAGCGTCCCACGGGACTGATACGCCGTCGCCAACGCCGTTTCCAGATCGAGCAGCGCCGCGTCCGCGCGTCCTTCCGCCAGCGCCGCGAGCGTTTCATTGCGCGAGCTGGTAGTGAGGACGGGCGTCACGGGATTGACAATCTCAGCCATGAACGCGGCGTGCGTGGTATCTCGCTCGACTGCCCAGCGGAGCGTGCGCGCCTCGACGAGGTCCCTGATCGTCCGGCCGGCCGGTACGAGTGCCGCTGTGTTCGCGGGCATGTAGCTCCGCGAGAGCGCCATCACTTGCTCACGTTCGGTGGTTGCAGCGATTTGCGCCATGGCGATGTCGGCGCCTCCCAGGTCGCCCGACGCGATGCGCGCGAAGGGCACGTCGATAAACTCGACCCGCAGCCCGTACTTCTTGCCAATCTCCTGCGCGATGCCGTACTCGAAACCGCCGGAGAGCTTCTCGACCGTGTCGCCGGTCCAGAACCCGGGGGCCGGCAGACTTGTCGCAACCTTGAGGACGCCCTTTGTACGGGGTGAGAAGCCGTCGGAGGCATCGTCACCGCCACAGGCAAGGATTGCTGCCGCGATGCAGATGATCGTCAGAAACCGAGTAAGGCCCACGTGCGAATCTTACGACCCGTAGGTCTGTAGGGGTCTAGCATGCTAGACCCCTACAGACCGTGGTTCATCCTGGTATAGAGGCCGCGATCAGCTGCGAGACGTCGGGCTCTTTCTCGAGGTCCGTAACGATCTCGACGATACGGTTGAGTTTGGCCTGTGGCCAGTCGATCTTGGGGAACCAGGGCGTCAAGTTCTTCAACTCCGTGGCGAGGTCCCATTCCAGCTCGTTGCCCTGGTATTCGCCGGTGATGCGACGCCCATCGCGCAGCTGTAGCGTCACGCGCGGCGCAAAGGGCGTGCGGTCCCAGACGCCCAGCACCTCGACGCGACCCATCAGCTCACGCACTGCGGCATCCTCGGCGACCGTCTCGTTCGCCCGCAGACCCATCATGGGGAAGTCGCCGTACAGCGCCGTGTATGCGGCGACGAACGGCGTACCGCCCTGCGGCACCTTGCCGGGCACGGCGGCGACGAACGCCGGTGTCGGGTAGGAGGTCTCCAGCCAGTTCATCGCGATCTGGATGCTCTCGACCTGATCGCCCTCGATGCCGTTATCACGTCGCAGGTCCTTGATCAGTTCGATAATCGGGCAGTTGAAGCCGGGCGTCGGTGGGATCTTCATGATCACGTGCAGGCTCTCCCATCGCTCGCCCAGGTCCTGCGCCACGTACTCGACGTCCGTTTGCCGCGGACCGTGGAAGACGTAATTCAGGCGTCCTTCGTTGTCGCCGGTGAAGGCCTTGTAGAAGCCACCCTTCGCTTCGAAAGCGCGGTCGGCGCCGTGGAAGCCTTCCTGCCCCACCCGCGCGGCAAGCAGCCCGTTGCGCGTCGCCGCCGGCTCGTGAAAGGCGTGACCGCCTTCGACGATGCCCGCCGCAAAGCTGGTCGCCCAGCCGATGGCGTTCACCGCCGCGTTCTCGTCCAGGCCCTGCACTTTGGCCGCGGCAGCGGTCGCGCCGAAGACGCCGTAGACGGGGCTGGTACGGAAGCCCTGCGCCTGCGTCGAGGGGATGAAGTCGCCGGCGACGCGGCACTCCACCTCGTAGCCAGCGACGACTCCGGCGATGAACTCCTTGCCGCTGCGGCCGTCCAGTTCCGCCGCTGTCAGCGCCGCGGGGATCACGCAGGCGCCAGGGTGGGCAAGCATGCGGTAGCTGTCGCCCTGGTTGTTCGTGTGCATGAGCATGCTGTTCGCCAGGCCGGCGCCGTAGCGCGTGGCCTTGCGCCCGTCCGTGAGGATTGTGGCGCCGTCCGCCTTGGCCTCGTCCGCCAGCACCATGCCGATGGTCTTGCTGCCGTCCTGCGTTGGCGCGCCGAGGAAGGTGGTGACGAGGCCGTGAACGATCGATGCCTTGAGCTTGTCGACCACGGCGGGTGGGATGGCGTCGTAGTCGAGGTTAGCAACGAAGCGCGATAGGCGGCGGTTGATCGAGTCGGCCACGGGTTAACTCCTGCGTGTTGACAAAGCTGCGGGGCGGTCTAAGGATAGTGCCAGACAGGTTGTAACAGACAACGGACTGCTTGTATCGCTAATCGGGCATCAGTCTTCGAAAATCGACCCTTCGACAAGCTCAGACCAACACAGCAGGAAGGAACGCACGCACATGGCACGTCCCAGTCTCTGCATCTCCGGCGACTCCCATGTAGTCGAATCGGCTGAGGTCTTCAACGGCCTCCCCGAGCGCTTCGGCGACGCTGCCCCTCGCATGGTCTTTGACCCCGAGCGTGGCGACATGCTTCAGGTCGGTCAGAGCAAGAACTTCCCCGTGGGGCGCTTCGGTGTTGCCGGCCACTACGCCAACGACCCGGAGACGCAGGAAATGATTAAGATGGGCTACAGCGGCCTGCGTCCGGGCATCCTCGACCCGATCGCGCGCCTCAAGGATCAGGACATCGACGGCCTCGACGCCGAGGTGCTCCTCCCCAGCGTCATGTTCGGCGTCTACCCGCTGTCGGACGCAGAGATCGTCGCCGCCACCTTCGCGAACTTTAACGACTGGATCGCCAACTACGCCTCGCAGGCTCCGAAGCGCCTGTTCGCGACGGCCTGCATCCCGCTGCACGACATCGACAAGGGCATCGAAGAGCTACACCGCGTCAAGAACATGGGCCATGTCGCCGCGAACATCCCATGCGTGCCACCTGTCGACCGCCCGTACTCCAGCCGCGAGTACGACCGCTTCTGGGCAGAGGCCGAAGCGCTGGACATGCCGCTTGTCATGCACGTGCTCACGACAGCACAGCAGGGTATGGGCCTACCGCCGCACTGGGGACCGATCATGGGCTACTGCCTCTGGCCCACCGCGATCGCCTTCGTTATGGGCGACATCATCACCAGCGGCGTGCCCGCCCGCTTCCCTAAGCTGCAGTTCGTTCCCACGGAGTGGGAGACGGGTTGGCTGGCGCACTACCTGCAGCGCCTCGACTGGTCATCGTATCGAGTGCCGCGCAACCAGATCCCAGCGGAAGTCACCGAGGCCCCCAGCTACTACTTCCACCGCAACTTCACCATGACCTTCGAGGACGACCGCGTCGGCATCGAAACGCGCTACGACATTGGCGTGCGCAACCTCATGTGGGGCAGCGACTTCCCCCACCACGACTCGATCTTCCCGCGCTCGCAGCAGGTGCTGGACGAGCTCTTCGAGAACGTCCCCGACGAAGAGCGCTACGCCATGACGGTGAAGAACGCCGTAGACCTCTACCACCTGCCGTTCGAGGTGTAGGAACGCGGCTAACGACCGGAACAAGGAACAAATTAACCGTGCAGATACGGAGATTCTGTTGCGGCGCTACAGTTAGGAATTCGCGCCGTCCAGAATCCCGTTGACCTCGGTCATCTCGTCTTGGGTCAGACGCCAGTCGCTGGCGAGGGCGTTCGCCTCGATCTGCTCGACCTTCGTGGCGCCCGTCATCACGCAGCCGACCGCGGGGTTGCTGGCAAGCCAGCCGATGGCCAGTTCTAACAGGCTGTGGCCTCGCTCCTGGGCGTAGGTGGTGAGGTTCTCGAGCAGGTCGTAGTTGGCGTTTTCGAGGACGCCGTCGTAGAAGTGAATGCCGCTGGTTAGCCGGGTGCCCTGGGGCGTGTAGTCGCGGGTGTACTTGCCTGTGAGCAGACCGGCGGCGAGCGGGTAGAAGGGCAGGATGCCGAGCCCATACTTCTGCGCCGCTGGGACCAGGTCCTTCTCGATGTCGCGTTCGAGCATGTTGTAACGGTTCTGGGCGCTGACCAGGGGCACCAGGTGCTGGGTCTTCGAGACCCACGCCGCCTCGACGACCTGCCAGGCGCTGAAATTGCAGCAGCCGACGTAGCGCACCTTGCCGGAGCGCACCATGTCGTCGAGCGCGCGCAGCGTCTCTTCGATAGGCGTGTTCGCGTCCGGGAAGTGCAACTGGTAGAGATCGATGTAGTCGGTGTCGAGGCGGCGCAGACTCGCGTCGAGGGCGTCCATGAGGTAGCGGCGGGAGGCGCCGGACCAGCCTGGTCCCTCGCCCATGCGTCCTGTGCCCTTCGTTGCCAACACGACGTTCCGGCGATGCGGCTTGAGGGCCTTGCCGAGGACTTCCTCGGAGTGCCCGGGCGGCGCACCATAAACGTCGGCGCCGTCGAAGTAGGTGATGCCCATCTCGACGCACTTGTCGACGATTGCCTTCGTGCCGGCCTCGTCGACCTGGCGTCCAAGGTTGTTGCAGCCGAGGCCCAATGCCGACACGATCAGGCCGGAACGGCCGAGATTCTTGTATTCCATGTGAAACGCCCCTCCAGGAACCCGGTATTCGTGTGACCCAGGGCGATTCTAACGCGACGGACGACAACGAACGCACGTAGGGGCGGTTCGCGAACCGCCCCTACGAACGCTTCGTACGATCCGAGGTGCTACGCGTTGCCCAGGGTCGCCATCGGCGCCAGCTCCGGCCTGTCGACGAAGGCCCGCCGCAGGTCCTCCGAAGCCTCCCACCAGTCGGCCGAGCGGGGCAGGATGACGCCACCGGAGCGCTGCCGGTAGATCTCCGGGTTGTCCACGCCGGGTGGGATGATGCCCTCGTCACGCAGAGCCTTCGCAGCGGCAATCATGCGACGGCGCGTGCGGATGATCAGTGCGTCTGTCGTGCCCAGGTGTTCGTGGGTGCGGTCGTAGATCGTGCCCATGCTGCCGGTGACGGCAGCGTCCTGCTGTCGGATGCCCCGGATGCCGGAGTAGCTCTCGCCGGACTTCTGCAGCTCACGATCGATCAGGTAGTCGTTGCTGCCGTTCGCTTCGAGGCGCCAGCGGCCCAGCCAGTCGGTCGTGTTCGGCAGGTAGTCCAGGCGTACCGCGAGACCACCGGCGGCAGAACCTCTGGGAGTCACGGCCTGAGCGCGGTTCGGCGCCGACGTGTTGATCGTCCAGACCATCGTGTTGTTGTCGTCCAGCGGCACGTAGGCTCGGAATCGGATCTCGAGCCCGAGGACGCCGGTGGGCACCATGGCGTAGAAGGGCAGCAACTGGTGGGCGATGCGCCAGTAGTACGTGTCCTCCTCTGCAGGGCGTCGCACGCCGTACGATGTGCCCCACTCCGTGTCGACCACCGAGAAGCGAGCGTCGCGCTGCTTCGCCTGGTAGTAGGCGAAGGTGCCAGGAATCGTATCTTCGACCCGAGTAGCTCCGGAGTGCAGGAAGGCGGCGTGGACAGTGTCCATCTCACCCTCCCAGCCCTGCATCCAGTTGTTGGCGACGCTGTAGAGGTAGATGTGCGTCTCGGCGTCGTCGAGCATGTTCGCTTCGAGGTCAGGCAGCGGCGGTGGCACCTCTCGCGTTCCCAGGTAGGCCCAGATAATGCCGTTGCGCTCCTCCGTGGGATACGCCTTCGTCCGCACCTTGTTCTTGAAGTTGCTCTCGGCGGGCTCCGACGGCATGTCGACGCAGGCGCCGCTGACGTCGAACTTCCAGCCGTGATACACGCAGCGCAGGCCCTCTTCCTCGTTGCGACCGAAAAACATCGAAGCGCCACGGTGGGGGCAGGCGTTCTGGATCAGGCCAACCGCGCCGGAGGTCGTGCGGAAGGCAATCAACTCCTCGCCAAGCAGCTTCACTCGCATAGGCGGGCCATCACCCACGGGTAGCTCGTTCGTGAGCACTGCCGGTATCCAGTACTGGCGCATCAGCTCGCCCATCGGCGTGCCTTTGCCCACCCGGCACAGCAGATCGTTGTCTTGTTCGCTCAGCATGAGTGCACCCTCCTCAGGTTCGGCATCGCTTTAATCCTAACCCTTTCGACGCAGCAACACCGCCCCAAGGCGAATCGCTAGTTTCGCAAGTCGATGATCGTGACGACGTAGCCTCCGTGAGGCGCAGAGGCCACCACGTCGTTCAGAAGTGCGGCGACGTTCGCTTCCTCCATCGGCGTTCGAGGGTTCAGGTAGATGACGCGTCCGAAGTCGTGGCGGGCGCCGTTCATCTCGGAGTAGGTGACATCGCTTCGCAGCGCACGTTCCATGGTGCTCGCCTGCTCGTTGGACTCGACAATGTAGTAGATCATCGCGCGGCCACGGGACGTAAACCCGGGAGCCGGTTTCGGCCAAATCGATTCCGTGCGCGAGATGCTGGAAGAATCAGGCTCGCGGTCGCTGAAGCTTGAACTCGTCATCGCCACGAAGACGATTCCTCCAAGCACGCCTGCAGTGATGAAGGTGAAGTAGTGGTGGCGGAGGACACGCAGCGCAGCCACCAACAGGGAACGGAGCCGTTGCGCATTAATGACGACCGCCTTCGTCATGGCCGGGATACTAGCGCAAATGGCGTGCCCGTGCGGGGGACTTTTCACCAGATTGCACCCTTGCGTCCCGCGTGGCATCGTGTGGACGTGAACGACACGTCGCGTCAGATCGCCCTCGAAGCGCTCCAGGCCTCGCGCGAAGGCCCTGGAGTCATCGTCGCAACCGTGATCTCCGCGCCTGCAGATGCTTCTCCCGCGCCCGGAATGAAGCTGCTTGTACGGCGGGACGGCAGCACCCTGGGCTCATACGGCGGCGCCGCGTTCGAGCAGACGGTGGTCAAGGACTGCCTGGCGGCCGTCAACGAGTTTCCTCGCCGGCCCGTCCAGGCGCTCTACTACCAGCCAGAAGGGACGCGCATCCATCGTGTCGAAGCACGGGGCGGCGCCGAGGCCTATGAGGTCATGGTCGAGATCATTGAAGCGCCGGTGACGCTCCTGATCATCGGCGGCGGGCACATCGGCCTCTCCCTGGCGACCATCGGCGAACATGTCGGCTTTTCGGTCGTGGTCATGGACGACCGCGAGACGTATGCCAACCCGGAGCGCTTCCCGATGGCCGACAAGACGATGGCGGGCAACTTCACCGAACTACTCGCCGATTTCCCTATCGGCGCCAACACTTACATCGTCCTCGTGAGCCGGGGGCATAAGCAGGACGAGCTTGCCCTGCGCGCTGTCGTGCCGAGAGGCGCCCGCTACGTCGGGATGATCGGCAGCCGCCGTCGCGTATCGACCGTCCTGCGCCACCTCGCGGAAGAAGGCTTCGACATTGACGCCCTCGAGCGCATCTACACACCCATTGGCTTCGATATCGGCGCCGAGACCCCGGAAGAGATCGCGGTCTCGATCATGGCCGAGCTGATCGCCGTGCGCCGCGGCGGGTCCGGCCGGCCGATGCACGAACAGCGCCCGCCCATCCGCGACGCTGTGCCGTCGGTCCAGGAGTAGATCGCGGCCACGGGTCACAAGTCTGCAACGTTGGCCCGAACACAACCGCAATCTCCCTAAGAAGCCTCTAACGCCCACCTAACGCGTCTCTTAGGTCTGCGCTGGAACATGGACTTATCCCTTTCAGGAGGTCCAGCAAGTGTTCGTACCCAAGAAGAAGCAATGGAAGCGATACGGCGCGGGGTTGGGCGCCGCCGGTGTCGCCCTGACGATAACCCTCGATCCCCTTGGCGCTCAGACACCGGCGGTAGCCAGCCGGTCGAACCGGTCCGCATATCGGATCAAGTCGCGCCGGAATCCAATTCGGTGAGCAATATCTCCGTGGAGCCTCCACCGCCAGAACCGGTGCTGGATTCGTTTGAAGTAATCCCGGAACCCATAACGCCCGCGCAAGCGCCTGCCCTCCAGCAGCCTGCAGTCGCCAACTCCAGCTCGAACCAGTCCAACAACTCCTCGAGCAACTCCAACTCGAACCAGTCCAGCAACTCCTCGAGCAACTCCAGCTCGAACCAGTCCAATTACTCCTCGAGCAACTCCAGCTCGAACCAGTCCAATTACTCCTCGAGCAACTCCAGCTCGAACCAGTCCAACAACTCCTCCAGAAACTCCAGCTCGAATCAGTCCAACAACTCTTCGAGCAACTCCAGCTCAAACCAGTCCAATAACTCCTCCAGCAACTCCAGCTCGAATCAGTCCAATAACTCCTCGAGCAACTCCAGCTCGAACTCTTCTCGCTAGACAGGGATTGCCAATGTTCAAGTCGTCGCCAGTCATCGAGTTCATCTGCAGGCCGGAAGACAAAGGTGTGGTGGCGGAACCGGTGTCCGCAGGAGATATCCTGCCGGCCTGGTTCCGCCGCCTGCCCGGCATCGATCAGCAGCAGCTCAGCGCTACCAACAACGGCCTTACCGTCAAACGGTGCATGCCCTTTCTCGATGCACTTTCTGCGGGTTGGATCATCCCGCTTGCCGCGGACGTACGCCTGGAGATCAGTGAGGGTGGGTGCAATGTGACGGCGGGCTGGGAGCTGGACCGCGAGATGGTCAGCAACCATGCCTCGTTCCAGGTCGCCGGCAATCCCTTCGAGCCACGGCCGCCGATGAAGTTCCACAACTACTGGACCGTCCGCACGCCAAAGGGCTGGAGCTGCTTGTTTCTGCCGCCGGTAAACCGTCCTCACCCTGTCGTGCAGCTGTTCAGCGGTGTTGTCGATACCGATGAATATCCCTCGCCGGTGAATCTGCCCTTCGTGGCGACCGCGGCAGACGGCGTCTATACGTTTCCGAAGGGGATGCCACTGGTGCAGGTGGTGCCCTTCCAGCGTGCGCCGGCTTCCAGGGAAGCCATCATCCGCTCCGAGTCGGAGGGCGAGCGTGAATCGCGTGAGCGTGCGCACCGCGCCATGCAAGCCGGACAGGGCTGGTACCGCACAGAGGTGCGTTCGGCGCGTTAGATAGAGTTCACGCCGGCAGTTGAGGACACTCGGCTGGGACATAGGCGTTATCACCAGCACCCTGCTGCGGGCTCTACCTCTGTGACGCTTTGCACTAGAATTGGGGCAGTCTAAGAACATCCGCAGTCGCTCCGAGGCCCCGCATGACCGTCATCCGCTCCGTCTACCTCGCCGCGCGTATCCGTCGCCGCGACGAACTGCTCGCCCATGCTGCCGAGTTAAACGCCGCTGGTATCGAAGTGACATCGAGCTGGCTGACGATGCCGGCGCCCGACGACTGGGCGTCGACGGTGTGGGCCGACCTCGCGCGCATCGACCGCGAAGACGTTTTGCGTGCCGATGGCCTCATCCTGTTCGCGGAGCCGGAGCTAGACGGCGGCAGTGGAAGGCACGTCGAGTTCGGCATGGCGCTCGCCCTTGGTAAGCCCACTATCGTGGTCGGACGCGTCGAGAACCTCTTCCAGCGGCTACCAGAAGTCCGCGTCGTCGAGGACTGGCCCGCCGCCCTCGCGCTCCTGACCCAACCCACGATGAGCCTCTAGCCCTGCTCCACATGATGGTGGCGGTACATTAGAGCTCATTCTGGTGGCTGGTTGGCTACGGGCGAGCTTCTTCACATACATCCGGCATCGAGAATGTCCGTCAGATTGCGCGCCAGTTCGGTTGCAGTGATCTTGGTCGCCATATCTACATGGGGTAAGCCGATTCTGGAAAGTCAGTTAAGGTACTTCCAAGTGACAACTTCGAACCCATGCACCCTTCGTTCGTTAGAATATTCTTATTCATTCGCCATTCATTCCCAACATCTAGCAGGGGCAGAGAAATGCAGATCAAGGTCCAGTCAGGCGACATTGCCACCGTCAGCGCCGACGCCATTGTCGTAAACCTGTTCGAGGGCGTTACTTCGCCCGGCGGCGGCACCGGCGCGGTCGACCAGGCGATGGGAGGCGCGATCTCCGAACTCATCGCGGCCGGCGATATCCGCGGCAAGCTTGGCGAGTTCACGATGGTCCACACCCTCGGCAAGGTGACCTCACCGCGAGTAATCGCCGCCGGTCTCGGGAAGCAATCCGACTTCAACCTCGACAAGGTCAGGTCGCTCTCAGCCGATCTCGCGCGCTATCTGCGACGTCATCGCCTGAAGAACGTCGCCCTGATCACACACGGCGCCGGCATTGGTGGTCTCGATGCGGAGGATTGCGCCGCTGCGATCGCGGAAGGCACCGCCCTCGGCCTCTACCGATTCCTTCGCCACAAGAAGTCGGAGGACGACGCCGACCTCGACTCACTGACCATCGTCGAGCACGACGGCGCAAAGCTAGCTGCGCTCCAGAGAGGTGTCGACCGAGGCCTCATCCTGGCCGAGGCAACCAACTTCTGCCGCGACCTCGCCAACGAACCCTCGAACTACCTCACCCCAACTGAACTGGCCGATCGAGCGAAGGCCATGGCGGACAAAACCGGCCTCGAGTGTGAGATCCATGGCCCGGATTGGCTGCGCGAGAAGGGCATGGGCGGTGTCCTGGGCGTTGCGAAGGGCAGCGAAGAGGAACCGCGCTTCATCGTTATGCGCTACACGGGCGCCGGCGACGCTCGTCCCGTTGCACTGGTAGGCAAGGGAATCACGTTCGACACCGGCGGTATCTCGATCAAGCCTGCGGCCGGCATGGAAGAGATGAAGGGCGATATGGCTGGTGGCGCGTCGGTGATCGCGGCAATGAGCGCGATCGCCCGGCTCCGCCCCAACGTCAACGTCGTCGGCATCGTGCCCGCGACCGAGAATATGCCCGGTGGCGCGGCGATCAAGCCCGGCGACGTCCTCGTGACCATGAAGGGCAAGACGATCGAGGTGATAAACACGGACGCCGAGGGCCGGCTCATCCTCTCGGACGGCCTCGCTTTCGCCGTCGAAGAAGGCGCCACGGCGATCATCGACGTCGCCACTCTGACCGGAGCGATCAGCATTGCCCTCGGCAACGTGGCGATGGGCGCCATGACCAATGACGAAGCGCTCTACGGCCGCCTCAAGAAGGCAGCGGATGCGGCAGGCGAGAAGATCTGGGAGCTGCCGATGTGGGACGAGTACAAAGACCAGATCAAGAGCGAAGTCGCCGACATGAAGAACACCGGTGGCCGCGGCGCCGGCTCGATCACCGCCGCCATGCTCCTGCGCGAGTTCGTCGATGACACGCCGTGGGTGCACCTCGACATCGCCGGCGTCGACACCTACGACCGCGAGAAAGGCGTCATGGTCAAGGGCGCCAGCGGCATCCCTGTGCGCACGCTCGTTCACTTCGTCCTGCAGTCGGCCGAGGGTGGCAGCACGCCAAAGTAGCCGCTTAACAGCTCCCCCATCCCCTGGCTATTCCATGACAATGGACGTATGGCTGCACCGCAAACCACCACGGCGCATCGGCTAGCGCCGCTCTTCGAACGCCGCGTCTACCGCGACATCGGCGAGTTGGTGCTGGTCGGGCTCGCCTTCCTGCTCTACTTCGTCGTGCGCGCGAATGTAATCGACCGGCCGGACCTGGCGATCGAGAACGCCGTACGTATCGTCGACGCCGAGAAGACACTCGGCATCTATAGCGAGCTTGCCTGGCAGAAAGCCATCCTCGACAGCCGTCTACTCGTGCGCTTCTTCAATTTCGTCTACTTCTGGCTCGACTTTCCTCTCATCCTGGCGCTCGGCCTGCTCATGTACTGGAAGCGCCGTCGCTATTACACCTTCACCCGCGACGCCATCCTGTTCTCCGGCGCCTGTGCCCTGGTGGTGTACGCGCTGTTCCCTGTCGCGCCGCCGAGGCTGTTACCGGATTCCGGCATCATCGACACGCTGCAGGCGTACAACAACGCCAGCTACCAGGCCCAGTCGACGGAGTTTTTCGTCAACCCGTACGCTGCGATGCCCAGCCTGCACGTGGGCTGGGCGTTCCTGGTCGCAATAGGCGTCGTGCTCGCCTTCGGGCGCGGCGAAGGGCAAGGGGCAAGGGCCAAAGGGCAAGTGCTCTACGGGCTGATAATCCTGGTTGCCGTGCTTCACCCGATTGCGCAGTGGGCATCCACCGTTTTCACAGGAAACCACTTCTTCCTCGACGGCGTTGGCGGTCTCGTGGCGGCTGCTTTGGGCCTAGCATTCGCGGTGTTCATGCAGCAGCGAGGATACCCCGCGCTAAGCAGGCTCCTCACCCCTGGAGCTGCCGGACAAAACAGAAACCGGGGCTAGAAAGCCCCGGCTACGCATTCACAAACTGTGAACCATTAACTGTGAACTGAGCAACCCGCCCCTAGAACCCCTCCGGATTGAAGCGCTTGTGGTTGTCGTCGATAAAGTCCTGGAGGCGGTCCTTCGTCAACTCGCTCACGGGGAATTTATCGATGCGCGACCAGGACGTGATCGCGATCGTGTCGCTCTCCATCCCTGTGTAGATCGTGCTGCCGACGAAGCGGCGGCGGTCCGTGTTGTCGTTGACGAGGTCCTTGATCAGCTTGATCGCTTCCGGGTCGGACGTGTTGTACCAGATGTAAACACCGCCGTGCTCCATGCTGTGAATGATGTTCTCTTTCGGGGCCGGATTCTCCAGGTTGGAGAAGCCCTGCGGCGTACTGGAGTGCGGGCCCGAGGTCGGCGGGTTGCTGTTGTAACAGATCGTACCGGCCTCAGGGTTCGCGAATTCCTTGGCGTCCATCTGGGCCTGCGTGCAGATCGGGAATACGGTGCCCGGAGCAACATGCTGCCGGTCATCGGGGTTAGGGTTCGTATCGGAGTCCCAAACGTTATCGAAGCCTGGGTGCGGCGCAACGTACGTCCCGGCGATGTCCGTGCTCGAATCGAGCTGGGCCTTCACCCAGTCCGGCGTAGGATCACTGGTGTTGTTCAGCTGCAGAACGGCGTAGATAAGAATAGCGGCAATAAGAATCGCGCCGACGATGCCGGCGATCGTCCCCGTGGACAGGCCGCCGAGCAGTCCGGATTTGGTTGCGCCAGTCTTGGTGGGACGTTCGCGTTGTCCACGAGGAGTGCTCCCTCCGCCGGGACGTCTCGCCTCGCGCTCATCTCGCCTTTCCAGGCGGCTGCGCCCTTCTGACCTTCTGTTCAAGAGTTGCTTCCTCCAATGACGTGAGCGACCGCCGGGCTGGTAGCGCCCATCAGTCTAAGTTCTGTAATCAGATCCGTGAGCGCCGTGTCGGTCGCGCGCGCGTCTGAGGTATCAATTTGCCAGTGGTCTTCCGAAATCGGTTGAGCCTCTTCGGCCATGTGACGATACACCGCCACGCCCGCCAAAGAATGATCGGCTGGATCGAAGCCGGCTGCTCTCCTGTCAAGAAGGTCGAGGATCACAGCCTCGGGCGCCACAGTCTGCGCGATGACCAGATGCGCGCCGGTTGCCGAGGCAAGTTCGTGGGCAGGACGGCGGTCGGACCGCTTCAGATTGGTGGCATCAATAATCACGGTGTATCCACTGCGCAACAGCTTTCCGGCAGCGTCGAACATCGCAGCGAACAACGCTCTACTTTCAGACGCATGATGCGTCGGACCTCCGAAGAGGAGCTGCCGCAGCGCATCGCTCTCCAGCAGAACCGCGCCCGTCTCGACGGCCAGCCTGCGTGCGAGAGTCGACTTGCCGCTGCCGGGAAGCCCGGCCATCAGAATGAGAGCAGGCTGGGCCACAGGCGCCGATGCGGTGCCGATGAACTCCAGAATGCGTGTCACGTGCTCTTTGCGGGGACGCGCGATAGCGCTTGTCATCATCAGAAATCATAACGTAGGGTGGGTCACCGACCAATGATCGACTCCCTAACGAAGTATGAAAGAAGTGCAGAGTGCAAAGCCAACCGCACCGTCCCGGCAGGGCCTGCTGGTGATGGAACTCTGCACCGGCATTCGGCGCTCTGCACTCGATTTGCAGCCGATCGTAGCAGCGTGCTACATTAGCGGCGACGCAAAATACAGATAGACTGACGAGGGCCTGAGCGGCCGAATGCCTCTAGCACCAGAGCGCAAGCAAGAAATCATCGACGAGCACAAGACGCACCCTGCGGACACAG
>Ga0247825_10000795_pt1 | contig 20389 bp, 16 predicted proteins | sample 13C_Vanillin_Day_FD_194413 | JGI IMG/M metagenome (GOLD analysis project Ga0247825, IMG submission 194413) | Soil microbial communities from agricultural site in Penn Yan, New York, United States - 13C_Vanillin_Day48 | ecosystem: Environmental > Terrestrial > Soil > Agricultural land | place...
GCGCCATCGCGCCGTCTTCCACGTAGCCGTTGCCGCCGAGGCATTCCATCGCCTCGTACACCAGCGCGGGCGCAGCCTTGCACACGGCGTACTTGATCGCGGGCGTCAGCAGCCGAGCCCGCGCGGCTTCTGCAGGCGACGCCGCCGCCTGGTCGAACGAGCGGCAGAGCCGCATCACGGATGCGACCGCGCCCTCGACCTCGAGCGCCATGTCGGCCAGCACGGCGCGCATCATCGGCTGATCGGCGAGCGGCCTGCCGAACACATGACGATAGAGGCAGTGATGCATCGCCCGCGACACCGCAGCCCGCATCATGCCGGCCGACGAGATTGCGCAATCGAGCCGCGTGAGCTGCACCATCGGCAGGATGGTGCGGATGCCCGCGCCCTCCTCGCCGACCCGCAACGCATGGGCGTCGTCGAGCTCGACCTCGGACGAGGCATTGGAGCGGTTGCCGAGCTTGTCCTTCAGCCGCTGGAAATGCAGCGCGTTGACGCGTCCGTCCGGCGCAAAGCGCGGCAGGAAGAAACAGGTGAGCCCGCCCGGCGCTTGCGCCAGCATCAGGAAAGCGTCCGACATCGGCGCCGACATGAACCACTTGTGGCCGGTGATGCGGAAGGCGTCGCCGTCGGGCTCGGCGCGCGTGGTGTTGGTGCGCACGTCGGTGCCGCCCTGCTTCTCGGTCATGCCCATGCCGAGCGTGATGCCGGTCTTCTCGCGCCACGGCCGCAGCATCGGGTCGTGGTGTCGCGACAGCAGCTTCGGCATCAGCATTTTGGCCAGCGAAGGCTCGCCGCCAAAGCCCGCCACCGACGCCCGCGTCATGGTCACCGGGCACTGATGGCCGTTCTCCACCTGCGCCACCATGTAGAAGCGCGCCGCGCGCGCGACCTCGGCCGGAGCTGCCGCACGCGATGCATCGGCCTGCCAGGTCGAGGCGTGAAGCCCCGCGGCGATGCTCTCGGCCATGAACGCGTCATAGGCCGGATGAAACTCGACGGTGTCGCTGCGGCGGCCCTGCGCGTCGAAGGTCTTGAGCCGCGGCGGATATTCGTTGGCGAGCCGCGCCTGCTCGAACATCCCGGCCGAACCCCAGCGCCGCCCGAAGGCGCCGAGCGCGGCGGCCTCGCCGCCCGCCCCGTTCGCGGATACCGCCTCTTGCAGCGCCCGGTCGATGGCAAACAGGTCGACGCCCGCGAACGGCGGCGACTGGTTGGGAACTTCTTGCCTGTCGAAGCGGGCCATGTGGCTGTGACCTGCCGGGCATTTTAACCGAATGCGGCGGAAGGCGCCGCGATCTCGCCGATAGGCTGGGGATGATTCTTCCCCACCCTTGCGGGGTACCCCCCATGCGCCTATACGACACGCTTTAATGAACATTGCGCCCAAGTCCACATTCGTCCTCAGCAGCCGTCATTTGCTGGGCATCGAGGGGCTTTCGCATTCCGATATCGTCGGCCTCCTCGACCTCGCCGAGGAATTCGTCACCCTCAACCGCCAGATCGAGAAAAAGACCGCGGCGCTGCGCGGCCGCACGCTCATCAACATGTTCTTCGAGGCCTCTACCCGGACCCAGGCCTCGTTCGAGCTGGCCGGCAAGCGGCTCGGCGCCGACGTGATGAACATGTCGGTGTCCTCGTCGTCGATCCGCAAGGGCGAGACGCTGATCGACACCGCGGTGACGCTCAACGCCATGCATCCCGACCTGATCGTGATGCGCCATCATTCTTCTGGCGCGGTTGCGCTGCTTGCGCAAAAGGTCGATTGCTCGGTGATCAATGCCGGCGACGGCCAGCACGAGCACCCGACCCAGGCGCTGCTCGACGCGCTGACCATCCGCCGCCGCAAGGGCCCGATCGAAGGGCTCACCATCGCGATCTGCGGCGACATCCTGCACTCGCGCGTCGCGCGCTCCAACATCATCCTGCTCAACACGCTGGGCGCCCGCGTGCGCGTGGTCGCGCCGTCGACGCTGCTGCCGGTGGGCATCGAGCGGTTCGGCGTCGAGGTCACCCGCGACATGCGCGAGGGCCTCAACGGTTGCGACATCGTGATGATGCTGCGGTTGCAGCGCGAGCGCATGAACGGCTCGTTCGTGCCCTCGGTGCAGGAATACGCCGCCTATTTCGGCCTCGACCAGAAGAAGCTCGCCTATGCCAAGCCCGACGCGCTGGTGATGCATCCGGGGCCGATGAACCGCGGCGTCGAGATCGACTCCCTCGTCGCCGACGGCGCGCAGTCGCTGATCCGCGAACAGGTCGAGATGGGCGTCGCCGTCCGCATGGCGGTGCTCGAAGCGCTGTCGCGGAATTTGCCGAATGCGTAGTTCTCTCAACCGTCATTCCGGGACGGCGCGCAGCGCCGGACCCGGAATCCAGATGCACATTCCGAATTCCTGTCTGGATTCCGGGTTCGCGCCCATAGCGCGTCGAAGACGCGCGTCAACGCGCTTATGGGCGCGCCCCGGAATGACGGAGCAATACTGATGCTGATCGATCGCCGCGACCGCCGCCCGATCCTGCTTGCCAATGCGCGGATCATGGACCCGTCGCGCGATCTCGATCTCGCGGGTGACCTCCTGCTCGCCGACGGCGTGGTGCGCGAGGCCAAGCGCGGGATCGGGGCTGCAGGAGTGCCCGAAGGCACCGAGGTGGTCGACTGCCGCGGCAAGATCGTCGCCCCCGGCCTGATCGACATGCGCGCCTTCGTCGGCGAGCCCGGCGCGGAAGGCCGCGAGACCATCGCATCCGCAAGCCAGGCCGCCGCCGCCGGCGGCGTCACCACCATCGTATGCCAGCCCGACACCGAGCCCGCGATCGACGACCCGACCATCGTCGACTTCATCATGCGCCGCGCCCGCGACACCGGCATCGTGAACGTGCAGGTGATGGCGGCCCTCACCAAGGGCCTCATGGGCCAGGAGATGACGGAGATCGGCCTGCTCAAGGCCTCCGGCGCGGTCGGCTTCACCGACGGCGCGCGCAGCGTCGCCAACGCCCAGGTGATGCGGCGTGCGCTCACCTACGCCCGCGATTTCGACGCGCTGATCGTGCACCACACCGAGGACCCGGACCTCACCGGCGAGGGCGTGATGAACGAGGGCGAGTTCGCCGCGCGCCTGGGGCTGATCGGCGCGCCGAAGGCCGCCGAGACCATCATGCTCGAGCGCGACATGCGGCTCGTCGCCCTCACCGAAGGCCGCTACCACGCCGCCTCCCTGACCTGCGCGGAATCGCTCGAAGTGCTGAAGCGCGCCAAGGACTCAGGGTTGGCGGTCACCGCCTCCGCCTCGATCAACCATCTGGCGCTGAACGAGATCGACGTCGGCGCCTACCGGACCTTCTTCAAGCTGGCGCCGCCGCTGCGCAACGAGGAAGACCGCCGCGCGATGGTCGAGGCGCTCGAAAGCGGGCTGATCGACGTGGTGATGTCCGACCACAATCCGCAGGACGTCGAGGTCAAGCGCCTGCCGTTTGCGGAGGCCGCCCCCGGCGCGGTCGGCATCGAGACCATGCTGCCCGCGGCGCTCCGGCTGACACAGACCGGCGAGCTCAAGCTGATGACGGTGCTGAAAGCGCTCTCCACCAAGCCCGCCGAACTGCTCGGCCTGCCCGGCGGAACGCTCCGTCCCGGCTCTCCGGCCGACGTGGTGGTGATCGACCCGGACGTGCCCTGGATTCTCGACCGCGACGAATTGAAATCGAAGTGCCGCAACACGCCGTTCGACGAGGCGCGGATGCTGGGCCGCGCGGTGCGCACCATCGTCGGCGGGCGCACGGTCTACGAAGTCGTGTAGTATTTCCCCCGCGGGGGAGGACAGTCGTGGATTTCAGCCAAATCGCCATCGCTCTGATCGTGGGCTATCTGCTCGGCTCGATCCCGTTCGGCCTGCTGCTGACCAAATTGGCGGGCGGCGGCGATATCCGCTCGGTCGGTTCCGGCAATATCGGCGCGACCAATGTGCTGCGCACCGGGCGCAAGGGGCTCGCCGCGGCAACGCTGTTGGGCGACATGCTCAAGGGCACGGCCGCGGTTCTGCTGATGAACCGGCTCGGCGGCGCGGACGGCGGGCTTGTCGCCGGTCTCGCCGCCGTCCTGGGTCACGTCTTTCCGGTCTGGCTCGGCTTCAAGGGCGGCAAGGGCGTCGCGACCTATATCGGCGTGCTGATCGCCGTGTCGTGGCTGGTCGCGCTCGCGTTCAGCGCGATCTGGGCCGCGGTCGCCGCCCTCACCCGCTATTCGTCATTGTCCGGCCTGGTCGCAAGCGCGGCGACGCCGGTGCTGCTGTGGTTTTTCGCCGGCGCAAAACCGGCGCTGCTGTTTGCCGTGCTGACCGCAATCGTCTGGGTCATGCATCGCGGCAATATCCAGCGGCTGATCGCCGGCACCGAACCGAAAATCGGACGATCGAAGGCCGCGACGCCGACAAGGTGATCGAACAAGGCGTCCGGGTTCAACGCAACGCGGGACGGCGCGGCGTCCGCCTTGGCATCGACTTCGCGGCTTCTCGTGCAGCGTCGATGAAGTGCTGCACCACCGGGCTCGGTTTGCGATTTTTCAGAGTAACGATGCCGATCGGCGCGCTCGCGATCGGCAATTCGACGGGCAGTTTCCTGAGAAAAGGATGCCGGTCGGGAAGTTGCAGCCAGAACTCCGGAATGACCGACAGATAGCGACCCGTTCGCAGAAGATTGGCGCGCATTTCGAGAGCAGCCGTGATGACGGTGGCGCGCGGATAATCGAGCCCTGCGGCACGAAAGGCGTCGGTCACGAACGACCCGAATGCATCGTCAGGCGCCGGCAGAACCCATGACTCATTCATCAGTTCCGCAAGCGCGATGCGCCGCCGCTTGACCCAAGGGCTGCCCGCACCTGCTGCCACGACATAAGGGCTGTCGAACAGAAATTCGAAGCTGGTCTGTTCGTCGACCACGGTCGGGACTTTTCGGAAGATCAGCAGATCGACGGCCCGCTCGGCCAGATTCTGCCGGTGGACCGGTTGACTTGTTTCATCGGCAACGACACGGAACACGATGCGCGGATAGCACCGGGACAGCCGGTCGATGACGGCGAACACGAAACTGGCTGCCAGCGGCGGGCTGGCTCCGATCCGCACTTCACCCACGGTCGGATCGGACAGGAATTCGATGTCCTTCACACCCTGCCGCAGTTCGTCGAAGGCAGCATGACTGCGATGGAGCATGGCGCGGCCGTATTCGGTCAGTTCGACGCCGCGCGGGTTTCGCTCCAGAAGGCGCACGCCGAGGGTGTGTTCGAGATCGCTGATCGAGCGCGAGACCACGGGATGCGAGACCGCAAGCGCACTTGCCGCCTTCGCCATGCTTCCCGATTGCGCCACCGCGACCAGGATATGCAGGTCGCTCAGCTTGATGCGGCGGCCGATCCGGTCGTTCCAGCGCATGGCGTTTCCCTTAGCAGAACTGCTAACCAGATGAAGGATAATAGAACTTTTACGCTAAGCCAAAAGGAGGCACGGTCGATCGAGCCCCGGCGATCGCTGCAACCGCGGCAATGGAGATGACCATGGCCACGCGACGCCCCCTGCTTGCCAGCATCGCGGCCGCCGGATTGATCGTCCTGGCCGCAACGCAGGTTTCGGCCCAGTCCTATCCGCAGCGTGCGATCAGGCTCGTGGTCGACCGGCCGGCGGGCGTGCCGCACGACATCCTGGCGCGCGCGCTGTCGGATAAGCTGTCGGCGGCGCTCAAGCAAACCGTCATCGTGGACAACCGCGTGGGTGCCGGCGGCAACCTCGCGGCCGAGTTCGTCGCCCGCTCCGCTCCCGACGGCACCACATTGCTCGTCGCGCTTGACACGACACTGACCGTCAATCCGACGCTATATAAAAATCTGTCGTTCAATCCGCACGCAGACTTGCGCCCGCTGGCGATCATGGCCACGAGCTCGAACATGCTGGTCGTGCATCCTTCGATCCCGGTCAATTCCGTGGCTGAATTCGTCGCTTATGCCAAAACGAATCCCGTGAGCTACGCGCATGGCGGGAACGGCAGTCCGGGCCACCTCACCATGGAGCTGTTCCGCATGATGGCGGGGTTTCCCGCCACACCGGTCCCGTATCGGGGAAATGCACAGCTCGCTGTCGATCTGGCTGCCGGCCAGATCAAGGTCGGTTTCGTGGGCACGGCCGGCGTGATCGAACATATCCGCGCCGGGCGCTTGAAGGGGCTGGCCGTATCGTCGGCCCAGCGGCGACCGGTGGCTCCAGAGATTCCAACCATTGCGGAAGCGGGATATGACTTTCGCCGCGACACCTACTTCGTGTTGCTCGCGCCAGCCGCCACTCCGGAGCCGGTCGCCGCGCTGATCGAACGCGAGGTGCTAAGCGCATTGCAATCGCCAGATCTCATCGAGCGGTTCCGCCCAGTGAATATGGATGTCGTCGCCGTGCCCGGAGTCGAGGTCAAGGCTCGCCTCGAGGCCGACACCCGACTGTGGGCCAAGGTCATCGAGGCAACCGGAATGCGCGCCGATTGATGGGCGACCCAATCATGTCAACCCAGATTGTCATGCTCGGAACAGGGACGCCGCGTCCCGATCCCGGCCGCTCCGGTCCGGCAACGGCCATCATCGTCAACGACGTGCCTTACCTCATCGATTTCGGCGCCGGCGTCATCCGGCGCGCGACGGCGGCCTACGAGAAAGGCGTGGCCGCGCTCGGCTATGGCGGCATCAACATCAGGACGGTGTTTCTGACGCACATGCATTCGGATCACACGATCGGCTATCCCGACCTGATCTTCACTCCGTGGGTGATGGGCCGGCGCGAACCGCTCGCGGTCTATGGCCCGGAGGGCATCGGGGCCATGACCGGGCACGTGCTCAAGGCCTGGCAGGTGGACATCGACGGCCGCACCGGCGGCCTCAACCAGCACAACACGACCGGCTACAAGGTCAACACCCACGAGATTGCGCCCGGCGTGGTGTATCGGGACGGCAACGTCACGGTTACGGCGTTCCCCGCGCGGCATGAGGAAATGGTCGACTCCTTCAGCTATCGGTTCGACACACCCGACCGCGCCATCGTGATTTCCGGTGACACCGCGCCAACGCAAGCGCTGCTCGACAACAGCCGCGGCTGCGATGTGCTGATCCACGAGGCCTATTCGGTGGAGGAAGTGCGCGACGTGACCCGGCCTACCCCGGAATTCCGCCGCCGGCATCACACGTCGTCGGTCGAACTGGCAGAGATTGCCAACGCGGTGAAACCGGGATTGCTGGTCACTTATCACCGCACGCATGCCAAAGAGAACACACCAGCGGAGAAGGATGTTCTGGTCGAGGAAATCCGGCAAGCCTACAAAGGCAAAGTCGTGGCCGCACGCGACCTCGATATTTTTTGAGGTGCTATTCGGCTGTACGGTGCTGGTGGTCAGAGCGAAGCAGTCCCGATCTATCTGACCGACCGCAGCCAGCCTGCGAAAGCCCGGATCGTTTTCTCGCGGGGATGGCCGGGCGGAACTGGCCGACGCGTAGAAGGCGCCGGCCGCGGCCGCGATCGGCGCGCGTCACTCGCCGTGGGTCGGCCCGCCCGGACGTCCCGCCGTCATGGTGTCCTGGATCGCGATGCCGACATGCAGCGCGACCAGCGCCAACAGCGCGAAGGCCGCATAGGCGTGGATGCGCAGCAGGATCTCGTCATAGCCCGCGCCCTCCGGCCAGATCGGCGGCAGCACGATGCCGAACGCCACTTCGCGCGCGCCGAAATCCGAGATGCCGGCCCAGCCGAGCAGCGGCACGACGATCACCACGGCGTAAAGCCCCCAGTGCAGCACCGGACGGCGCTTCAGGCGCGCGCCCCATGCCGGCGCGGCGCCGAATGCGCGATAGAGAAGGCGCAGCACGATGAGCCCGAGCGTCACCGCGCCGGTGAGCTTGTGCAGGCTCATCAGCGTATTGGCGAGGTCCCCCTCGCCGAGCTGCTTGGCGATCACCCCGCTCGCGATCATGCAGAACACCAGTACGGCGGTGACCCAATGCATCACCTGCGCCGGGACGCGGTAGGTCCGCATCGGAGCCGACAGTGCGATCTCTTTGGCGGTTTCCCCGTCCGGGACGGCGTCGAGCGAGCTCATGCGGCGATCCTCTGCGTCGTCTCGATGAAACGCTCGACCGCCGTGCGCAGATCGCCCGCCTGCCGGCCGAGGTCGGTGGAAACCCGGGTCACCAGGTCGGCCGCCTGCCTGGTTTCACCGATCATGCCCGCCACGTCCTTCACGGTTGCGGCGACGTCGCGCACGTCGTGGGCGGTGTTGGCCGTGGTCGAGGTGATGGCCTGCGAATTGGCGTCCTGCTTGCGCATCGAGCCGGCGATGGCGTCGGCGACGAGCGCGACCTGATCGATCGACTGGACCAGCCGCGCCACGCGATCGGCGATGCGCTGCGACGCCGCCATGATCCCCTGCAGGCCGCTGCGCACGTCCTCGGTCGCGCGCGAGGTTCGCGTCGCAAGCTGCTTGACCTCATGCGCCACCACGCCGAAGCCGCGGCCCATCTCGCCCGCCCGCGCCGCCTCGATGGTGGCGTTGAGCGCGAGAAGATTGGTCTGGCCGGCGACGTCCTCGATCAGCGCGATGACCTGTTCGATGGTGCGCGCCGCTTCGGAGAGCGCGCGCGAATCGTCCTTGGCCGCGTCGACCGCCTGCCGCGCCGCGGCCGCGAGCTTCGAGGTGTGCTCGGCGTCTTCCGCGGCCGACGACAGGGTCGCCGCGATGTCCTGGATCGAGGACGCCACCACGTCGATGTGCGCCGAGACGCGCGCGGTGGACTGCGCCGAGGCCGCGGCGCGGGTGTCGGCGCTGGACGACATGGTCGCGAGATTGTCCGACGCCGACGACATCCGCCGGGCGTGCTCCTCGAGATGCCGGACGACGTCCGCCATCTGGTCCTGGAAGGACACGCTCTCGCGGCGCAGTTCGTCCTGCTTGGCGAGCCGCGCGGCCAGCTCCGCCTGGTCGGCGCTGGCGGCCTTCTGCTGCTCCGCCACCATCGCGAAATGGCCGCGCAGCGCCTGCGCAAACGCGCCGATCTCGTCGTGCCGGCGCGCATAGCCGGCCAGTTCGTCGCGGGCCTGGGCGCTGGAGCGCAGCACCGCCGCCATGTGCGTCACCGGCTTGATCAGGAATCGGTATTCCAGGACTACGATCTGCACGACGATGAACACTGCCAGCAGCACGATCAGGATCTTGTTCTGACGCTGGCTCGCCGCGAAGCCCGTTTGGCGGGTGTCGATGTCGGTGATCGCCGTGACCAGCGCCTTCGCGCGCTCGTTGTGGGCGCCGGCATTCCCCACGGGCGGGCTGTTGATATGCAGCAGCGCCGCGGCGGTCGCCTGCTGGCGCTCCGCCATGATGCTGTCGGCTTGGCGGTCCTGGATGAATTCGGTGGTGGCGAACAGAAGCAGCAAAAAGCCCAGCATGGCGCCCCAGATCGCCATGCGCTGTCCGACACGGGCAGTGAATGACTGGGGAAACATTTGAGGGCGCTTCGGTCGGCGGTTGGGCTGTCGAACGCTACGCCAAGATGGTTAACAAACCGCAGCCGCCGGCATACCGGTGGTTGTGGCTCGATGGGAGCATTCCGGCCGGTTGGATACGGACTTGCGAAACAGGCCGATAGCGGAAACGTGCCCAAAGGCTCTGTGGCAGTTCGTCAATCAATGCGGTGGCTGCGCCTGCGCTCAGGCTGACGGCGCTGCGATGGTCCCAATGAACGGCCTCGGCTGAGAGTATCAGCCGGGGCTTCTTTGTTGATGGAATGCTCAGCCGCAAACCCAGACGCGGCGAGTGCGCGGCCCATACGCCGTGTGTACGACTGCGCGCCGCCAGCAACCGCCACGGTAGCCGTAGCCTCCGTAGCCGTAGGCCGGATAACCGCCGCCATAGCCGTAGGCGGGATAGCCGTAGCCGCCGCCGTAACCATACCCGCCGCCGTAGCCGTACCCGCCTCGGTATAAGCCCGCGCCAAGTCCAAGGCCGAGGCCCAGGCCGATGGCCGCGCCGCCCCAGCCGAAGCCGCGACCGCCGCGCCCACGGGCCGAAGCCCCGGATGGCGCGAACACGACAGCCGAGCCCACGAGCGCGGCGATGATGAGCAGTATCCTGCGATACATCGGTTTCTCCTGCAGCCCCTGAAGCCCCAAGTCGCGCCGAGCGCAATCGTTCCATGATCAGCGCGGAAGGCGCCAGCGACCTGCCAAACAGGGACCGATCCAGACGACGGCGGTTGTCACGAGGCTGGCAACCGCGCCATCCTCCCAGTGAGCGTATGGCGTGAGGGTTCAGTGGCGGCAAAGGCGTTCATGCCGGGGACACGGCTGACGGACGGGCAGCGGCTCGACTGGCTGCGGCTTATTCGTAGCGACAATGTGGGTCCCCGCACCTTCCGTGCGCTCCTCAATCATACCGGCAGCGCCAAAGCCGCGCTCGACGCCTTGCCGGGCCTGGCGCGGCGCGGCGGCGCGAAGAAGCCCGGGCGCATCTGCACCATCGAGGAGGCCGAGCGCGAGATCGAAGCCGCGCGACGCCTCGGGGTCACGCTGATCGCGCTCTGCGAACCCGGCTATCCGCAGCGGCTCGCGATGATCGACGACGCGCCGCCGCTGCTCGGCGTGCGCGGCAAGGCCGAGGTTCTGACAACGCCCATGATCGGGATCGTCGGCTCCCGTAATGCGTCTGCGGCCGGCGTCAAATTCGCCGAACGCATCGCCTACGATCTCGCCGCGGCGGGCTTCACCGTCGTGTCGGGCCTGGCGCGCGGGATCGACGCCGGCGCGCATCGCGCAACGCTCGCCATCGGCACGGTGGCGGTGCTGGCCGGCGGCCATGACCACATCTATCCGCCCGAGCATGGGCCGCTGGTGCAGTCGATCCTGCCAGCGGGCGCGGCCGTCACCGAGATGCCGCTCGGCTGGCAGCCGCGCGGCAGCGATTTTCCCCGCCGCAACCGGCTGATCTCGGGCCTGTCGCTCGGCGTCGTCGTGGTCGAGGCGGCGCGCCGCTCCGGCTCGCTGATCACCGCCCGGATGGCGAACGAACAGGGCCGCGAGGTGTTCGCCGTGCCGGGCTCGCCGCTCGATCCGCGCGCGGAAGGCACCAACGATCTGCTGAAACAGGGCGCGACGCTGGTCACCGAAGCGGCCGACGTCCTCACCGTGCTGCGCCCGATCCTCGGCCAGCCGATCGAACTGTCGCTAGAGGAGCCCGACGCAGGTGCCCCCGGCGCGGCCGAACCGCCGGACGATCAGAGAGCGCGCATCACGGGGCTGCTCAGCCCCTCGCCCGTCACCATCGACGACCTGATCCGGCTGTCGCAGTCGCCGCCCGCGGTGGTTCGCACGGTGCTGCTGGAGCTGGAACTCGCCGGACGGCTGCAACGGCACGGCGGCGGGCTCGTCTCGCTGGTGTAAACTGCCCGGATGATTCTTCGGACACTCGCCGCCGCTCTCCTGTCGTTGATCGCCCTTGCGTCCGCGCAGGCCCAGGCCGTTCACACCCGCGGCCTCGATTTCGACCAGTTCATCGCCGAACTGTGGAAGGACGCGCAGAAGAAGGGCATCTCGCGCGGCACCTTCAACAGCGCGTTCCAGGGCGTCACGCCCGACCCGCGCGTGATCGCCACCACCAAGCGCCAGCCGGAATATGCCAAGCCCGCCGGCGCCTATGTGACGTCGATCGCCTCGGCGCTGAATGTGAAGACCGGCCTGAGGAAAGAGCAGGAGTGGCGCACCACCTTCGACGCGGTCGAGAAGAAGTATCGGGTCGAGCGCTGGACGATCCTGGCGATCTGGGGAATGGAGACTTCCTACGGCGCGCTGAAGGACAAATGGGACGGCATCCGTTCGCTCGCCACGCTGGCGTTCGCCAAGTATCGCGATCCCTATTTCCGTGACGAACTCCTGGTGGCGTTGAAGATCATCCAGGACGGCCACATCGCGCGCGAGAAATTCGCCACCTCGTGGGCCGGCGCGATGGGCCAGACCCAGTTCATGCCGACCAACTTCGTCGACTACGCGGTCGACTTCAGCGGCGACGGCAAGCGCGACATCTGGACCAATATCCCGGACGTGCTGGCCTCGACCGCGAACTACTTCATGAAGGCGGCGGGCGGCTGGAAGTGGGGCGTGCCGTGGGGCTTCGAGGTCATCGTCCCCAAAGACTTCGACCTGATGAAGAGCCGCGCCACCTTCGAGGAGTGGTCAAAGCTCGGGGTCAGGCGCGCCGACGGCAAGAGCTTCCCGTCAAGCGGCGACGGCGTCCTGTTCTTTCCAACCGGCGTGCCGGGACCCGCCTTCATCGTCACGCCGAACTACGAGGTCATCAAGGATTACAACGACTCCGACGTCTATGCGCTCGCGATCGGCCATCTCAGCGACCTGATGCAGGGCGGCGGCCCGATCCGCACGCCGTGGCCGGCGCATGCCACCCAGCTTCCGCGCGACGACCGCATCGCCCTGCAGAAGCGGCTGGCCGCGCTCGGCTACGACCAGAAGCGGTTCTCCGCGCACCTCGATTTCAAGATGCGGGACTTCGTCCGCGCCGAGCAGAAGAAATACGGCCTGGTCACCGACGGCCATCCCAACGCAACGCTGCTGGATCGGATGGGTGTGAAGCGGCAATAGGAGTTCCGCCTTCAACTGCGGCCGTTATGGCCGCGGACCTCTAGCAGGCTGCTGAAAAACCCTCCGCGGTCATTCCGGGACGCCGCGAAGCGGCGGACCCGGAATCCAGCAAAGCAGGAAATCCCGATGTTCTGGATTCCGGGTTCGCGCCTTCGGCGCGCCCCGGAATGACGGCAGGAGTTTTTCAGCAGCCTGCTAACTGCGGCCGTTGCGGCCGCGCACGTTTAACTGCGGCCATTGCGGCCGCGCACGTTCAACTGCGGCCATTGCGGCCGCGCACTTGGGCCTCAGCCTCGATGAGGACCATGTCCAGGAGGTAGCCGAGCGCTTCCAGCCGGTGCTCCTTGGCGAGCGCCGCAAGGCTCGCGCTCGTTTCGGCGATGTGGCCCGCGGCCCAGATCCGCTCCTGCTGCGCTCTTTGGGCCGCCGCCTGTGATGCGTCCGGGTCGTCGGAACCCGGCGGGGATTGCGTCATGAGTGCGTCCGGTCCGCGGCCGAAAGGCAATCGCAGGCAATGTTTTACTTGCGCGCATAGATTATTGGCATCTCGCTCAGGTTGTATGAAAAAAGCGGCTTGTCCACCGTAACTTCCGGCCCGGATCGGGGCCGGTCCAACCCTTCACGATTTGACAGGGGGCGATGAGTTACCCATGTTCCCGGCGAGTCGGATGGCCGAATTCGCCGGCATTCGGACGAAGAACGGCCTCCAACCCATTGGACTTCAATGAAAATCGTCGTTGTTGAATCGCCTGCCAAGGCCAAGACGATCAACAAATACCTCGGCCCCGGCTATGAGGTGCTGGCTTCTTTCGGCCATGTGCGCGACCTGCCGGCCAAGGATGGATCGGTCGATCCGGAGCAGGATTTCAAGATGCTCTGGGAGGTCGACGACAAGTCGGCCAAGCGGCTGAACGACATCTCCCGCGCGGTCAAGAACGCCGACGGCCTGATCCTCGCCACCGACCCGGATCGCGAAGGCGAGGCGATCTCCTGGCACGTGCTGGAGGTGCTGAAGGAAAAGAACGCGATCAAGAAGCAGACCATCGAGCGCGTCGTGTTCAATGCCATCACCAAGCAGTCGGTGATGGAGGCGATGAAGAACCCGCGCCAGATCGACGGCGCGCTGGTCGACGCCTATCTGGCGCGCCGGGCGCTGGACTATCTCGTCGGCTTCACCCTCTCGCCGGTGCTGTGGCGCAAGCTCCCCGGCGCGCGCTCGGCCGGCCGGGTGCAGTCGGTCGCGCTGCGGCTCGTCTCCGACCGCGAGCTCGAGATCGAAAAATTCGTCGCCCGCGAATACTGGTCGCTGGTGGCGCAGCTGGCGACGCCACGCAGCGAGGCGTTCGAAGCGCGCCTGGTCGGCGCCGACGGCCGGAAGATCCAGCGCCTCGACATCGGCTCGGGCAAAGAGGCCGAGGACTTCAAGACCGCGCTGGAGACCGCGGCCTTCACGGTCAATTCGGTCGAGGCGAAGCCCGCGCGGCGCAACCCCTACCCGCCGTTCATGACCTCGACGCTGCAGCAGGAGGCGAGCCGCAAGTTCGGCTTCGCGCCCGCGCACACCATGCGGCTCGCGCAGCGGCTCTACGAGGGCACCGACATCGACGGCGAGACCGTGGGCCTCATCACCTATATGCGGACCGACGGCGTCGACATCGCGCCGGAGGCGATCGCATCCGCGCGCCAGGTGATCGAGAAGGACTACGGCAGACAATATGTGCCGTCCTCGCCGCGCCAGTACGTTTCGAAGTCGAAGAACGCCCAGGAGGCCCACGAGGCGATCCGCCCGACCGACCTCGCCCGCCGTCCGGGCAACGTCCGCAAGGTGCTGGAGCCGGACCAGGCCAAGCTCTATGAGCTGATCTGGCTGCGCACCATCGCCAGCCAGATGGAATCCGCCGAGCTCGAGCGCACCACGGTCGATATCACGGCGAAGGTGGGCTCGCGCGTGCTCGACCTGCGCGCCACCGGCACGGTGGTCAAGTTCGACGGCTTCCTGACGCTCTACACCGAGGACACCGACGACAAGTCCGAAGAGGAGGACGCCAACCGCCTCCCCGCGATGTCGGCCGGCGAAACGCTGTCCAAGCGCGAAATCCAGGCGACGCAGCATTTCACCGAGCCGCCGCCGCGCTATTCGGAGGCGTCGCTGGTCAAGCGCATGGAAGAGCTCGGCATCGGCCGGCCCTCGACCTACGCCTCGATCCTGCAGGTGCTGCGCGATCGCGGCTACGTGCGCCTCGACAAGAAGCGCCTGGTCCCCGAGGACAAGGGCCGCGTGCTGACCGCGTTCCTGGAGAACTTTTTCCAGAAATACGTCGAATACGATTTCACCGCGGGCCTCGAAGAGCAGCTCGACAAGATTTCCAACAACGAACTGCCCTACAAGGACGTGCTGCGCGCCTTCTGGGACGACTTCACCGGTGCGGTCGGCGGCATCAAGGACCTGCGCATCGCACAGGTGATCGACGCGCTCGACGAGATGCTGGCGCCGCACCTGTTCCCGCCGAGCAAGGACGGCAGCGATCCGCGCAAGTGCCCGAACTGCGAGAACGGCCGCATCGGGCTCAAGCTCGGCCGGTTCGGCGGCTTCGTCGGCTGCTCGAACTATCCGGAATGCAAGTTCACCCGCCAGCTTTCGGTCGGGCCGGACGGCAACGGCGGCGGCATGCGCAAGCTCGGCGACGACCCCGACACCGGGCTCGAAGTCACCGTGCGCTCCGGCCGCTTCGGCAGCTACCTGCAGCTCGGCGAACCCACCAAGGACGCCGACGGCAAGCCGGTGAAGCCCAAGCGCGCGAGCCTGCCGAAAGGCGTCGCGCCGGACGAGATCGATCTCGACCGCGCGGTGAAGCTTCTTGCTCTCCCCCGTACCATCGGCAAGCATCCGGAAGACGGCGAGGACATCATCGCCGGCGTCGGGCGCTTCGGACCTTACGTCAAGCACGGCAAGGTCTACGCCAACATCAGCGCCGACGAGGACATCCTCTCCATCGGCCTCAATCGCGCGGTGACGCTGATCGAGGAGAAGAAAGCCAACCCCGGCAAGGGACGCCGCGGCGCCGATCCCGGCAAGCAGCTCGGCGAGCATCCGCAGAAGGGCGGCATGATCGTCGCCAAGAACGGCCGCTACGGGCCCTATGTCAGCCACGACGGCGTCAACGCCAACCTGCCGGGCGACAAGACGCCGGAAACCATCACGCTCGACGAAGCGGCGTCCCTGGTCGACGCCCGGGCCGAGCGGTCCGGCGGCCGGCCTTCCGCGCGCCGCAAGCGCCCGGCCCGCGCCGCAGCGGCCCCGAAAAAGGCCCCTGCCCCGAAGACCCCAGTGAAGACGACGGCGAAGGCGACGGCAAAGACAAGGGCAAAGACGACAGCGAGGGCGACAGCGGCGAAGGCCGCAGCCGTGCCCAAGCCGAAGAAGCGCGCCGCTGCCAGCACCGCCAAGGCGCCCCGCAAATCGAAGAAGGCCGCGAAGGTTGAGGCGGCCGAGTAACGCCGCCGTTCAGCGGCCGCGCTGGCAAATCCGCCACGCGCACCCTACATTCAAGGATGCCGGAGCGCGCTGAACGCGCCCGGCCCCTACGATATTCAGGCAATTCATTGGTTCGCACTCCACCCAAAAGCATTCCGTTTCCCAGCAAGGATCAGATCCTTGCCTTCATCAACGAACATCCCGGCAAGGCCGGCACCCGCGAAATCGCCCGCGCCTTCAATCTGAAGAACGACCGCCGGGTCGAGCTGAAGCGCGTGCTGCGCGAGCTTGCCGACGCGGGCCACGTCGAATCCCGGCGCAAGAAGCTGCACAAGGCCGGCGGACTTCCCGAGGTCACGCTCGCCGACATCACCGGCCGCGACAGCGACGGCGAGTTGCTCGCCACCCCGACCGAATGGGACGAGGACGAGCACGGCCCGGTGCCGAAAATCCGCATCGCCACGCCGCGCAAGGCGCGGCCGCACGAGGTGGCCGGCGTCGGCGACCGCGCGCTGCTGCGCGTGCAGGAAATCCGTCAGGAAAACCGTGACGACGAGGTTCGCTACACCGGTCGCGTCATCAAGATCATCGACAAGGCCAAGACCCGCGCGATCGGCATCTTCCGCGCGCTGCCGGGCGGCGGCGGGCGGCTCGTGCCGGTCGACAAGAAGCAGCTCGGCAAGGAGCTCTCGATCCCGCGCGAAGCGACCAAGGACGCGCAGGACGGCGACCTGATCGCGGTCAGCGTCCAGCAGCAGCGATTCGGCCTTCCCGTCGCTCGCGTCGAGGAGCGGCTCGGCTCGCTGAAGACCGAGCGCGCGGTGAGCCTGATCGCGATCCACGCCCACGACATCCCGCATGTGTTTCCGGTCGCGGTCGAAGCCGAGGCCCACGCGGCGAAGGCCGCCTCGGTCGAAGGCCGCGAGGACTGGCGCAAGCTTGCGCTCCTCACCATCGATCCGGCCGACGCCAAGGACCACGACGACGCGGTGCATGCCTGCCCCGATCCCGATCCGGCCAATCCCGGCGGCCACATCCTCACGGTCGCGATCGCCGACGTGGCGCATTACGTGCGGCCCGGCTCGGCGCTCGACCGCGAGGCCGTCAAGCGCGGCAACTCGGTGTATTTCCCCGACCGCGTCGTGCCGATGCTGCCGGAGCGCATCTCCAACGATCTGTGCTCGCTGCGCCCGCGCGAGGATCGCGCGGCGCTCGCGGTGCGGATGATCATCGGCAAGGATGGCCGCAAGAAATCGCACACCTTCCATCGCGTGCTGATGAAGTCGGCGGCCAAGCTCAACTACCAGCAGGCCCAGGCCGCGATCGGCGGCGCCCCCGACGAGGACACCGGCCCCCTGCTCGACAACGTGCTGCGGCCGCTTTACGCCGCCTATGACGCATTGAAGCGCGCCCGCGAGGCGCGGGGGCCGCTGGACCTGGATCTGCCCGAACGGAAGATCGTGCTGAAGGCCGACGGCACAGTGGACCGCGTCATCACGCCGGAGCGGCTGGAGTCGCACCGGCTGATCGAGGAGTTCATGATCCTCGCCAACGTCGCGGCCGCCGAAACGCTGGAACCGGCGCGGGTGCCGCTGATCTATCGCGTCCACGACGAGCCGTCGCTGGAGAAGATCGAGGCGCTGCGCAAGTTTCTCGACACGCTGCACATCTCGCTGCCCAAGGGCGGCGCGCTGCGCGCCGAGCAGTTCAACCGCATCCTCGCCCAGGTCAAAGGCCAGGACGTCGAGAAGCTGGTGAACGAGGTGGTGCTGCGCTCGCAGGCGCAGGCCGAATACGCGGCAGAGAACTACGGCCATTTCGGCCTGAACCTGCGCCGCTACGCGCACTTCACCTCGCCCATTCGCCGCTACGCCGACCTCGTCGTGCATCGCGGCCTGGTCCGCGCCGGAAAATTCGGCTCGGACGGCCTGCCGGAAAGCCAGGACCATGCGGCGCTGGCCGAAATCTCCGCGCAGATTTCCGCCTCGGAGCGCCGCGCCATGAAGGCCGAGCGCGAAACCAACGACCGGCTGATCGCGCACTTTCTCTCGGACAAGATCGGCGCCACGTTCGAGGGCCGGATCTCCGGCGTCACCCGCGCGGGGCTGTCGTCGAGCTTGACGACACCGGCGCCGACGGCTTCGTGCCGGCGCGCACCATCGGCTCCGAATACTTCCGCTACGAGGAAGACCTGCGCGCGATGGTCGGCAACCGCACCGGCGAAACCCACCGGCTCGGCGATCGCGTCACCGTGAAGCTGGTCGAAGCAGCACCGGTTGCCGGCGCGCTGCGCTTCGAACTGCTCTCCGAAGGCCGCATGGCTGCCCGTCCGCAACAGCGGCCTTCCGATCGGCCATCCGGCAAGCCGCGGCATGAACGCCGCAAGGAAAAGAGCTATCGTAAACGCCGCAGATGACCGACCTCCTCCAACGTTTTTCGTCCGATGCCCTGCCCGGCCATGCCAACCGGCCGCCCAAGGATGCCTCCACGCTGATCCTGCTCGACCGCAGCGGGCCAAAGCCGAAGGTGCTGATGGGCAAGCGTCACCACGGCCATGTGTTCCTGCCGGGAAAGTTCGTGTTTCCCGGCGGCAGCGTCGATCCGGCCGACCGCCGGATGAGCGCGAGCGCTCCGCTTGATCCTCGTGCAGAACAAAAACTGATGCTGGCGACCCGCCGCCCGACCGCGGCCAAGGCGCAGGCGCTGGCGCTCGCCGCCATCCGCGAGACGTTCGAAGAAACCGGGCTGTTCCTCGGCCAGAAGCGTGGCGGGGCACCCAAGGAACGCATCAAGGCGCCCGCCGGGGCCTGGCAGGCGTTCGCCGAGGCCAATATCCATCCGGACCTGTCGACCGTGCATTTCATCGCCCGCGCGGTGACGCCGCCGCGGCGGGCGCGGCGCTACGACACCCGCTTCTTCACGGCCGACGCGAGCGCCATCGCCCACAGGATCGATGGCAAGGTGGGTCCCGACGCCGAACTGGTCGAACTGGTCTGGGTGCCGCTCGACGGCATCAAGGAAAAGATCGATCTCCTGGCGATCACCGAGATCGTGCTGGCCGACCTCGACAAGCAGCTCAGGGAAGGCTTCAGCCACGACCTTCCGGTGCCGTACTACCGGGTCAGGAGCGGCAAGAGGGTCCGGGAGTTCCTTTAGCTGTTTCAACTCGGTCATTCCGGGACGGCGCAAAGCGCCGGACCCGGAATCCAGCCACAACACGGCATTTGCTCTGGATTCCGGGTTCGCGCCCATAGCGCGTCGAAGACGCGCGTAAACGCGCTTTTGGGCGCGCCCCGGAATGACGCGGACAGGTTGGTTTCCTTGACTTTCACCGCCCGGTGGCTAGTTTCCCGGCCAATCCCATCCCATTTCGAGGACCGTCATGGCCAAGGCCGTCAGCACCAAGATCAAGCTCATCTCGAGCGCCGATACCGGGTTCTATTACGTCACCAAGAAGAACTCGCGCACGATGACCGAGAAGCTGAAGATGAAGAAGTACGACCCGATCGCGAAGAAGCACGTCGAATTCGTCGAAGGCAAAATCAAGTAAGCCTCCGCGATCCGGACCGGAAAAAACGAAGGGCGCCCTTGCGGCGCCCTTTTTCGTTTCCGTGCGATCATTGTCCGACACGCGGGACCGCGCCGGCGCTTCAACCGTTGGATTTTTTCAGGAAAAGGTGACCGGCCGGGAGCGATGTCATGAGGAGGCCACTCGCATCGCTCCCAGGCCGGTCGAACCCCACGGACTCAGGAGATGCGGCGGACCTGAGCAACCCGCAGGGTTATTCCGAGAGCGAAGGCTGATTTTGAAAAACTGAAATCAACGCCTCTGTTGACTTCCAGCGCCCGCCCTTAAGTGAGCGTCACGCTACTTCATCGAGCCGTGAAAGCAATCTTCAAAAGCCAGATAAACGCTGGATTTGCCGGCAATCAAACGTCAACCTAAATGGTTATGGTTTACGTGCGCGCGGCGCGCACGAATGCCGACAAATTCAGGCGAAAAGCGCGGAAAAAATCATGCCGCGTCGGCAACCACCCGGTTCCGTCCGTCGCGCTTGGCGCGGTAGAGCGCCTGATCGGCGCGCTTGAGAATGGTTGACGCGTTGTCGTCGGCGGTGTCGAGCGTGGCAATCCCGATCGAGATCGTCACGTTGATCGCGCGCGCGCCCTGCGCGATGCCGAACGGCTCCGACGCGATGCGCCGGCGCAGCCGCTCCGCGACGATGGTGGCGACCGCCATGTCGGTCTCCGGCAT
>Ga0247825_10000796_pt1 | contig 20383 bp, 25 predicted proteins | sample 13C_Vanillin_Day_FD_194413 | JGI IMG/M metagenome (GOLD analysis project Ga0247825, IMG submission 194413) | Soil microbial communities from agricultural site in Penn Yan, New York, United States - 13C_Vanillin_Day48 | ecosystem: Environmental > Terrestrial > Soil > Agricultural land | place...
GGGCCTACTTAATTACGGCCGTCAGCGTCACCCGGGCGCGGATCTCCGTCTGGCCGGCGGAAATCGGAGGCGCGGCTGCCGCCTGGCCAGCGGCCAGTTCCCGAACCATGCGGGGCATCGGTACCGGGCCGCCCTCGATTCCCCCTTCCTCAACGCGCACAATGCTCGCGACGACACGACCGGCCCCGGCCGCCGCCGCCTCGGCCTTCGCTCGCGCATCGGCCACCGCCAGGCGGAGAGCTTCGCGTTCGAGCTTGGCCTGATCCTTCAGGTCGAAGCGGATGCCGCCCAGCGACGTCGCACCCGAGCCGACAGCGATCTCCAGGAACTCACCGACGCGCTCGACGTTGTCGATACGGACTTCGATCGTGTTCCGGGCGACGTAGCCGCGGCCGACGCGCTTGCCGTTCACGAAGTCCCATTCGTACTGCACGTCGTAGGACACCGTTCGAATCGCCTCGGCCGGGACGCCGGCGGACTTGAGCTTTGCCATGACGGGCGACATCGCCTCGACGTTGCGGCTCTGCGCCTCGCGCGCGGTGTTTGCGCGGGATTCCGCGCCAACGGTAATCCAGGCGCGATCGGGCACGGCAGTCACCAGGCCCTCGCCTCTCGTGATCACGACGGGCTCCGCTGGTGTCGGAGGCTGCTGCGCAAAGGCTGGCGCCGCCAGCAGGACAAGCAGCAGCGTCGTGCATTTTGAATTCTGCATTTCAGCCGACTCCAATACGATCAAGCTCCATGTCGGAACCCGGGCCGCTGACCGGCCTCACCATTGTTGATCTGACCCGGGTGCTGTCCGGCCCTTATTGCACGATGCTTCTTGGCGACATGGGGGCCCGTGTCATCAAGGTCGAGCAGCCGGGCCGCGGCGACGACACCCGCGCGTGGGGGCCGCCGTTCGTCGGCACGGAAAGCGCCTACTTTCTCAGCATCAACCGCAATAAAGAGAGCGTCACCCTCGACTTCAAGTCAGACGAGGGGCGCCGCATCCTCCAGCAGCTCATTCACAACGCCGACGTCGTCGTCGAGAACTTCCGCCCCGGCGCGATGGCGCGGCTCGGGCTGGACTACTCCACGCTGGCTCAGCAGCACCCGCGGCTGATCTTCTGCTCCATCTCGGGCTTCGGGCAGGACGGCCCGCGCCGCGATCAGCCTGGTTACGACGCGGTGATTCAGGCGGAAGGCGGCCTGATGAGCGTGACGGGTGACCCTGACGGCCGTGCGTATCGCGTCGGCATCGCAGTCACGGACATGGTCGCCGGCCTCCTGGCCGCGCAGGGCATCCTGCTCGCGCTGTTCGCGCGCGAGCGGAGCGGCCGCGGTCAGCACGTCGATATCAGCATGCTGGACGGCGTGATCTCCCTGTTGAGCTACCACGCATCGATTCATCTGACGACCGGCGGGGAATCAGGACGGGTCGGCAATCGACACGCGACGATCGCGCCGTACGATACGTTCACGGCAAGCGATGGCGAACTCTTCCTCGCGGTCGGGAACGACGATCAGTTCCAGCGCTTCTGCCCCGTCGCTGGTCTCGAGCACCTGCTGACGGACGATCGCTTCAAGACCAATCCGCTTCGTGTGGCGAACGAAGCGGCGCTGAGGCCGCTGATCGCGCCGGTCCTTCTCCGCCGGACGAGAGGCGAATGGATTCGCGAACTGACGGCAGCCGGCGTGCCGTGCGGCGCCGTGCGTACAGTGGCCGAGGCGCTGTCGGATCCCCAGGTTGCCGCCCGGCACATGATTGAGGAAGTCGAACACGCGGTGCTCGGATCGATGAAGGTGCTCGGCACGCCGATCAAGCTGTCGGACACGGGTCCGAGCATCCGGTCTGCACCGCCGGTGCTGGGCCAGCACACTGACGCCGTTCTCGGCGAGCTCGGGCTGGGCGCATCGGACATCGCCGGCTTGAGATCGCGGAACGTGATCTGAACCACGAAGAACGCGAAGGACACGAAGGGCGACATGGAAACGGGACTGGTCAGAAAGCGCGTGCTGCACGCCATCGCCGCGTCCAAGGGACGTGCGGAAACACGGCGGCAGCGTTCGAGCGAAGCAGAACGCGAGTACACCGCGTTCCTCGAAACCGTCGCCGCGCCGATCGCGCGTCAGGTGGCGGCGGCGTTGAAGGCGGAAGGCTACTCCTTTACGGTGTTCACTCCCGGTGATGGCGTGCGTCTCGCCCTGGATCGCGGCCGGGACGACTTCATCGAATTCAGCCTCGACTCGAGCGGCGATCGCCCGCAGGTCATCGGGCGTGTCAGCCAGACACGCGGCTCGCGTCGTCTCGAAGAAGAACGCCCCATCAAGGCCGACGCCTCCCCCTCGGAGATCACTGACGAGGACGTGCTCGAGTTCGTCGTCCAGGCGATCGAGGCGTGGCTCTAGTAGGCACATCTAAGGCGCGGTGTCCCGGCTGGCGACGTGGATCGCCATCAGGCCGCCGAGCACGGGAACGACGCGAACGTCGCTGAACCCAAGTTCCTCCATCATGCGTTTTACGCCAGATGCACCGGGATAGTTGCGGATCGACTCGGGGATGTATCGATAGGTGTCTGGGTCGCGATGAAGCGCAAAGCCCAGCGCTGATCCGACGACGGTCAGATACGCCAGGTAGGCGGAGCGGACGATCGGATTCGACGGCCGGTTGAAATCGAGCGACAGCAGGCGGCCACCCGGTGCAAGGACTCGGCGAACCTCCCGAAGCGACTGCTGCAGATCCGGCACGTTGCGCAGGCCATAGCCAACCGTCACCACGCTAAACGCGCGGTCGGATAACGGCAGCGCCAACATATCTCCGGTGATGAAGCGCGCGTGGCACCCCATAAAGGGGTGCCCTACGTCAGCTCTCGTAGGGCGCTCCTTCAGGGGCGCCTCGGACGTAGGGCGCTCCTTCAGGGGCGCCTGCTCACGCCGCTGCGCAAGCTGCAACATCCGGAACGTCAGGTCGAGACCGACGGCCTGACGCACACGAGGCGCGGCCGAGAACACGATATCCCCCGTTCCACACGCGAGATCGAGGACGCGGTCTGTCGGCTGCAGGTTCGCGAGACGAACAAGACGACGCTTCCAGCGGCGATCCTGCCCGTAGGAGAGAAACCCGGTGATGAAGTCGTAGCGGTCGGCAATCGTGGCAAAGAGCCGGCGGACGTACCGCTGCTTGCCTTCAGGCGTGGAAATCGTGCGGCGAAGCGTCACTCACTATCGATAGTCGCCGAGTTCGAGGCCGGTGCGCCACGCACGATGATCTTCCCCCGCATCATCGTCATATGCGGACGGCACCAGTAGTCGTACGTGCCCGGCTTCTCCGGAGCCTCGAACACAACCGAGTCGGACTGATTCCAGGTCACCGGTTCGAGCACGGCTTCCACGGATGGAAACGCGAAGTCGTGCTTGAGACCACGGTCTTCATTACGCAGGACGATACGCACCCGCTCTCCCGGCTGCAGGGAAATCGCCGGGTTGGGCAGATCGCCCTTCTCGAGATAGAACGCCATCCCTCGCGCGACGAGCGTGATCTCGCGCGGCGCGGGACGCGACAGCGCATAGGCAAACACGCTCAGCAGCACGACGACAACGGTCATCGTCACGAGCTTGAGAGACACCCGATAGCCCCAGATACTCATCCCACCAGCATCCCAGTCACGTACATCACAGCGAATCCTGCGAGCAGCCCCGCCAGGACCGGCGTCGTCGTGAACGCGCGACGCTCGGCGTCGCGGCCAACCTGACGCGCGATCTGCCGCGTCACCTGCGCGATTGCGCCGACGCCGATCGCCAGAAACAACACCGACCACACCGGCGAATACACCAGGCCTCCGAGCCACGCGCCCACAATCGTCGGGGCTCCACCGATGAGCCCGAGCTTGATCAGGTCAGCCATACCGACCTGTTGCCGCTCCCGTGCCAGAGGCGCGACGATGGCGAGCCCTTCCGTGGTGTTGTGCAAAGCGAAACCAACAATCAGCAGCACGCCGAGCGTTGCTTCACCGAGGGCGAAGGCCGAACCGATCGCCAGACCCTCACCGAAGTTGTGCAGCCCGATCCCGACGGCAATGAGCAGCGCGAGAACCCAACCCGTTCCGCCAGCCGCGGTTCCGCGCCTCTTCTTCATCGTCTCGCCGACCCACTCGAGCACGAGGAATGCGGCGCCGGCCACCATCACAAAAAGAACCCCGCCCTGGAATGACCCGGGCAGTGCTTGGGCAGCCTCAAAACCTTCTTCGGCGCCATCGACGAGCAGGAACAGGAGGAGGCCGATGGTCACCGCCAGCAGGAAGTCCATCGCCCGCGACGACAAGCGCGACAGGAACGGGTACCACAGCAGACCGATAGCCACCGGCAGCACGCCGACATACAGGCCGATGAGCGTGAACACCGCCAGGAATTTCGAGCTCGCGGTCGGGGTCGCAACGGCGACGGGAATCTCGTGGTCGAACGCAGTTCCAGTAGAGGTGAGCACGCGCACGACGTGCGCGTCACCTTCGACCCAGGGGTACGGAATCCTCAGCGTCGTGCGCCCCAGATGTTTGAGCTCCTGCCCTCGATCTGCCGTAAACGTCCAGAACGCATCGTCTACCTGGATCTGCGCGATCGAGATGTCATCCGGCCCATCGTTCAGCACGGTGGCCACAATCGCACCCGGCTCCAGCGTGACGCGTTGAAATGTCAGGCGCTCCACAGGCGGAACGTTGTCGCCAAGGACTCTGTCCGCCGGACGCGACCAGACGATCACCGCGAGAAGCCCGGCCAGCAGGACGAACGGGATGATGGCGAACGCCCAGCTCCTGGACTTGCTCACGGTGCCCGGGACAGCCTGTTTAGGTGTCACTGGCCACCGCCCTGAACAGCCCCATCCACCCGAGCTCCGCAAACTCGCTCTGGTGCGCGTGGAACATGAAATCGCCGGGATAGCGGAACGTCGTCTCGATGATCGCCCGCTCGCCCTGACACAGCATGATCGTGTCCGTCTTCTCGTTCGGCGTCGTCGACGTTCCCGTGCGGAACACGTCGAAGAACATGCCGTGCAGGTGCAGGCTGTTGATCAGATCGAACTCGGTGACGTTGATCAGATAGATGCGTACGAGTTGTCCGACCTTCACTCGAATCGGCTCGTCGAGGTAGGCGTTTGCGACCGTGTTGACCGCATACACCTCGTTATCGGCATCGAAGTTCGTGTCGAACGCGTTCATCACCATCACGAACTCGTCGGCGGCCGGACGGCCGCCACGCGGATCGATGATGAACGCACCGTACAGACCCTTGTGGATGTGCCGTTTCAGCGGAACGGTGTGGCAGTGATAGAGGTGCAGTCCAAAGGGATCGGCGTCGAACTCGTAGACGAACGTCTTGCCCGGCTGCACCTCCTGCCCGTGCAGCGCGCCGTCCATCTCTGGCGGATGCCAGCCATGGAAGTGCATCGTGTGCGGGTGCGTGCCGGCGTTGGTGAAGTGCACCCTGATCCGATCGCCTTCTGTCGCGCGAATGGTCGGACCCGGCACCTGTTCGTTGTAGGTCCACGCCGGGAAGAAGAGGCCGGGCGCGATCTCGATCTCCTTGTCCACCGCGTAGATGGAGTACTCGCGCAACAGCGAGCCATCGGGACGACGGGACTCGGAGTAGTGCTTCGCGCGCTTGTCCTCGGAGATGTTCGAGAAGTTCCAGGTGTGGAGATAACGAGTCGGCGACAGCGTGCCGCTCGTCACCTTCCCGACGAGCCCCATCGCGTGGTTCTCGTGCGAGCCCGGCAGTGATTCGGGCGATTGCCCGCTGAGCTGACGGCCCACAGCTGCCCCAATCAGCGAGCTAACACCTATTGATTGGAGCCAGCCCCTTCTCGAGATACTCATTTTTGACTAATCAAAAATAAATCCGCGCATGCCCTAAAGTCAAGTTATGATTATGCGCAATTCAGACACACGAGCTGTCAAATGCTGCCGTCAAGCACCGTAGAGAACTATCTCAAGGCGATTTATGCGGGCGTGGCCGGGCTTTCCGCCCCAAATCGCCTGTTGCCGATGGGCCATCTGGCGTCGGCGCTCGGGGTGACCCCCGGGACGGCAACGACGATGGTCAAGACGCTGGCGGAATCGGGCCTCGTGCATTACGAGCCGTACACAGGCGTCGCGCTGACGTCAGCCGGCGAAAAGCTCGCGGCGCTGGTCCTTCGGCGGCATCGCCTCATCGAACTGTTCCTGGTGAGGGTGATGGGCTACGCCTGGGACGAGGTTCACGACGAAGCGGAGCAGCTCGAGCATGTCGTGAGCGATCGACTCATCGAGCGGATTGACGAAATGCTCGGCCGCCCTGAGGTCGATCCGCACGGAGATCCGATTCCCAACTCGGAAGGCCAGGTCAAGCAACAGGAGGCGCAGAGCCTTCTGACCTGCCCGCTGAAGACGCCGGTGGTCGTCAGCCGCGTCATCGATCAGGACAAGGTATTCCTCCGGTTCATCGAGCAGAACAACCTCAAGCCGGGCGAATCGATCGAAGTGGAAGAGCGCGATTCAGCGTCCGACGCCGTCCAGGTGCGCGGCAAGAACGATCGTCGAATCACGATCGGCACGCGCGCCGCGTCGAAGCTGCTGGTGAATGTCGTACGGCTGCTGCTCTTCGTCGCGCTCGGCGGCACGGCCTACGCGCAGGTACAGGAACCGGAGCCTGTCCGGACCGGAAGCGATCGGCCCTTCGAGATCACCGACAACTCATTCCTCGTCGAAGAGGCGTTCAACCAGGAACCGGGGATCTTTCAGAACATCTTCGGGATCTACCGGCCCGGAGACGGCTCGTGGGTCTCGGCGTTCACGCAGGAGTGGCCGGTCCGCGTCCAGGCGCATCAGCTGTCCTACACAGTGGCATTCGCAGGCACGGGTGCCAACTCCGGCGTCAGCGACGCGCTGCTCCACTATCGATTCCAGCTGTGGGATGAAACGTCGAGGCGACCGGCGTTCTCACCGCGCGTGTCGCTCGTCCTCCCCACCGGCAGCGCCTCGCGTGGGCTCGGCGATGGCAGCGCCGGGTGGGAAGTGAACATGCCGTTCAGCAAGCAGGTGCGCGACATCTACTTCCACTGGAATGCCGGCTTCACGCATCTGCCGTCGGCCGAAGGAGTCGCCACGAACCACAACCTGTTCACGCCGCGCGTTGCGGCCAGTGGGATCTGGCGGGCGAGGCCGATGCTGAACCTGATGCTGGAGAGCGTCTTCGAGTGGCCCGAGGAGATCGACGACACGGCAACGGCGCGCACGCGCTCGACCACCGTGATCCCTGGACTTCGCACGGGCTGGAACGCCGGCGACGCCCAGGTCATCGTCGGTGTTGGCGTCCCCGTGACGTTTGCCGACGGCGCCACCGACGGCGGCGTGTTCGGCTACTTCTCCTACGAGCTGCCTTTCCGCTGACGTGGTGTCCGCCTTCAGGCGGACCGTGAATATGGGTCGCTGGTATTCAGCGCCCGACGATCCCGCCGCTCGTCGAGCCTGAGCGGGCGTGCCGAGCGGCCGGGCGGAGCCGAGATACCCGACGTCGTATCTGGCGTTCTTCGGCGCCGCGAGCGGCTTCTACGAGCAACGTGTCAGCCCGCCGTTTCAGCAAACGTCGCGAGCACGCTACGAAGTTCGTCGGCGGTCCGGGCGTGATACTCATCACCCCGCAGGCGCTCGCGCGGAAACGGGTCAGGGCTGTATCCGAACGTCACGAGACAACAGCGAACGCCGGCGCGCGCGGCGGTCTCGTGATCGATCGGCGAATCGCCCACCATCAAGGTCGTCTTCGCGTCTGCTCCCGCCTCGTGCATCAACGTGTTGAGCGACGCGGGGTCCGGCTTTCTCGGCAGCGGACCATCCCCACCGACCACCTCGTTGAACAGATCGCGGATTCCCAGACCATCGAGAATCCGCAGGCTCGGTGCCAGCGGCTTGTTCGTCAGCAAGGCCACGCGACCGATGGTGCCGGCAAACCGGACCGCGTCCGTGACGCCGTCATACAGATGCGTGTGACGCAGCAGCCGGGTGTCGTAAATCTCGAGGAATCGTTTCAGCGCGTGACCTGAATCGGTCAGCTGCGCCGCGGCCAGCGCGCGGCGGACGAGCACTGCCGCGCCCTCTCCGACCATCCGGCCCACGGCTTCCTCGGCCAGCGGCGAGCCGCCAAGTTCAGTAATCAGCTCGTTCGCTGAATCAGCCAGGTCGCGGCGGGAATCGATGAGGGTGCCGTCGAGATCGAACGCGATCAGGCGCTGTAGGTGGCCCACGAGGTCGGCGTTTCCCAGACCGTGACGCGCGAGACCGGCAGGCCCTGCTCACGCGACACGTCGAAGATGAGCTGCGCGATGCGCTCGGCGGTGGGATTGCTCTCGAGCAGATACATCGGCTCGCCCATGTTCTTCAGCACCGCAGCGAGCGGATCGTCCTTGTGCAGGATCATCTTGTGATCGAGCTCGCGATCGATCCAGCCCTTGACGATACGCTTGATGTCGTTGAAGTCCGCCACCATGTTCCGCGTGTCGAGCGCCTGGGACTGAAGATCGATCTCGACCACGGCGTTGTGCCCGTGCGGGTGGCGGCACACGCCGTCGTAATTCAACAGACGATGGCCGTAGCAGAACTCGATCCGCTTGGTGACGGAGAACATACGACCGTAATGTTTGCACATCCCCGGTCTTTGGTCCTTCGTCCCGAACGCTGACTGGTTAAGCAATCAGGGAGAGCGACCCCATACGAAAGATCATCGTCGGGGCCCTGGGGTTCTATGAATGGCGTGAACCCTCATCGCCCCAGGATGACGGCGAGCGCAATCAGCGCCACGCTGATGAGAGCGAGACCGGCGTCCCGGGCACGCCGCTCACTGTGGCGTTCACTGATCGCATTCGCAGATTGCCACGCGTCCCAGCGGCGTGTTTGATCGGGAGAAAATTCGGGCATGAGGCTCCTCCGGCTGACGCCATGATGAGGAGCCCGCGGAATGTCGGGACGCTCAGGACAGCTGGGTCAGTGTACCCTTGAAACCTTGCAAAATTTGGGGTTTTCTCGCAGGTTTTCTCGACGGCTCGGCGGTACGCCCGGCGGCGCGTGCTACACTGAAGTCAGCTTCTGAGAGCTGCGCATCGGCTTTCCGCACCAGATCCGAGTCTTTCTCGCCTCTCCTGCGTTTCGTCATCGGGCAACCTGCCCGAGCCTGCCATCAGATTCAGTCGCATCCACCGAGATGCAGGAGTAGAGACATGAGCACCAAACTGTACGTCGGCAACCTGCCGTATGAAACCACCGAGTCCGATCTGCAGACGCTGTTCGAGGCCACCGGTCCGGTCGCCACGATCAACATCGTCCGCGACCGGGCCACCGGCCAGCCGCGTGGATTCGCGTTCGTCGAGATGGCGGATGTGGAGAGCGCACGGCGCGCGATCAACGAGCTGGACCGGCATCAGTACGGCGGGCGCAACCTGACCGTCAACGAAGCGAAGCCACAGGCGCCGCGCGGCGGTGGCGGCGGCTTTGGCGGTCGTCAGCGCGGCGAATCGCGCTGGTAATACCGCGGCGTTCCTCGTTAAGCCCCCGGAGCCGCGCGCACGCGATCCGGGGGCCCGTTTTCACGAAGGTGGCGACGGCCGACCAACCGGCAACCAAGGAGAAGGACACGTGCAAACCATGTATGCAACCGGCAACCGCGTCGTTCACGGACAGTACGGCGATGGCACTGTGACGGCGGTCAACCAGTACCACACGGTCGTCGAATTCGATGCGCACGGGTCGCGGACCTTTGCGACACCAATGGTTCAGCTCGCACCGTCGTCGATACCGGCTCCTCCGAAGGTCACCAAGACGCGACGGAGCGCCGTGCGGAAGACGAAGAGTCCCAGCTAACCTGAACCGCCCTTTCAGTCGCCACGTGCTAGAGTGGCGTCTAGCTGTCTTGAGCCTCCCGTAATTCAGCGGGTTCCTCACCATGGCTCTGCCGAGGAACCCCCATGCTCTTTTCCTGTGCCGCCAGCATCGGCGGCTCGTTCGTCTCTTCGCCTCTGCCCGCCCGAGGGCAGCGATGACGCTCCGTCCCGCCCATGTGAACCCGTTCGAGTTCGTGGTGGTGTCGGCCCTTCGCGCGCAGCAACTGCTGGGCGGCTGTACGCCGCGGCTGCCGGGAACGCATCGCCCCACGACGATGGCTCAGATGGAAGTGGCTGACGGTCGCGTCGCGCGCGCCGCCCGCGACGCATCTGATGTTCCAAGACAATGTGGCTGGCAGCTGTAACGGACCGGCTCGCGTTTTTCCTGCGTCGCGCCGGCAGCTACGCGGTGACAGGTGAACATCCCGTCGCGGAACCTCCCGGCGCGCTCTTCGACAGGCTTCAGGACGTGCTCCGGTTGGCCGAGGCGTGTCCGGCTGGCCCCTCTGGGGACGTGATCCGGCGTGCGGCATGCGAGCTGGTCGAGGCCGAATCCTCCAGCGCGCGTGCGGCATGCCGGCACCGGCTACTGCGGTGTGTGGTCGACGTCCAGGGACGCTCGCGGCCGCGAACGGACGATCCGAGCCCGCTACTGTTACGTCAGCTCGCGCACGCCTTACGGCGCGAACTGTGGATGCACTGACACCGCCGCTGTTCAATTCTGAACAACGCTGGAACCAGCCAGGCAGTAGGCTGCAAGGCGATGCAACTTCAACGAATCAAGATGAGCGTATCGGCGTCGTGGGTCGTCATTTCGATGTGGATCGCGATCGCCGCCCCATTGACCTGGCAGCTGCAACTCGCCATCACAGCGCTTGGACTGCTGCCTCCACTTGCACTGCTCCTCTGGTGGAACGAGCCGGCGCAGACAATGACCCAGGCTATCGACGAAGTCCGGCGAGGACGCTGACAGCTGCAATCTGCATGGATCGGTCAGGTTCCACAAAAGCGGTGACGCCCCCGACTGGATGTCCGGCGTGTCAGTCAACCGCAATCACCACCACGGCCCGGATCCCGGACGACACCACCTATTGGCGGTGTGTGAAGTGCGGTGAAATCTGGAACGCCTCTCGACGGCACGACCGGCTCAGCTATCGATGGCCGTAAGGGCTATCGGTGTTCAGTTCTGAACAGACTGACGGCCTGGTGCCGCGCTACGCTCGCGTCATGCAACTCGAACGCATCAAATGGGCCCTCACCGGCACGTGGGTGATGGCGGCGGTCATTCTTGGCCTCTTCGTCCGCGACCTGACCTGGCAGATCTGGGCTGCGTTCATCGCTCTCGCCGTCTTGCCACCACTGGCGCTCCTGTTCTGGTGGACCGACCCGGCACCAACGATGAGTGAGTCGATTAGCGAAGTGAGCAGGAAGACCTGGCCATCCTGAGTCCTCAGCACGTGCCGTCATCTGGAAGCCGAATCAAGGAGGACTCCATGGTCGTCGAGCCGGAAGGTTTTGTGACGTGTCCGAGATGTCACACGGTGGACACCGCGCTGACGAATGCATCACTGGATGCCGGTGGGGCCTGGCGATGTGCACGGTGTGGCCAGTCGTGGGACAAAAACCGCCTCGCGACTGTCGCGGCCTACGGGGAGTGGGATTCGGCGCGCCGGCAACGTCAGGCTCAGAGCTGAACCCCGACGTACATCGACCGTAGGCCGGGCCTGAGGTCCGGCGGCGCGTGACATAATTCGCTCGGCTCCCAGATGCCACGAGCGAAAACACCTGCTACGTCACGCGAGAGACTACCGTCCTTCGACGCTGAAGCCTTCCTGAAGTCTGCCGGAGCCACACGGCGAGTGGCGACGTATCCAAAAGGAAAAGTTGTCTTCTCTCAGGGCCAGCCGAGCGACGCGGTCATGTACATTCAGAAGGGGGGCATCAAGATCTCTGTGGTGTCCCGGACCGGCAAGGAAGCCGTGGTCGCGATGCTGGGACCTGGCGATTTCTTCGGGGAAGGCGCCCTCACCGGTCAACCCATTCGAATCGGAACCGCGACCGCGACGTCCGCGACGTCCGTGCTCGTCATCGAGAAGGCAGCCATGCTTCAACTCCTGCGTGACGAGCCGACATTCTCGGAACGGTTCATCTCATACATGCTGGAGCGGAATCTCCGCGTTGAAGCCGACCTGGTCGATCATCTGTTCAACTCCAGTGAAAAGCGGCTGGCGCGGACGCTATTGCTGCTTGCGCGGTACGGCGATCAGGAAGGACCGGAACAGCGAATACCCAGGATCTCCCAGGAAACACTCGCGGAGATGGTGGGCACGACGCGGTCGCGCGTGAATTTCTTCATGAACAAGTTCAGAGACCTGGGATTCATCAAATACAACGGCGATCTCAAGGTCAACACCGCGCTCCTCAGCCTCGTTCTTCACGACTAGGAGTTCGTCGGTTCGCGGTGGAAGCGCGGCTCCGGTTGGCCGGCCCACTCGTGAATCAGGACACGCAACTCATCGGCCTGTTCCTGCAGCTGGCGCATCCGCTTCACCTGCACGGCCAGGTCACGGCAGGTTTCTGCGATTTGGCCTTCGATCGCGTCCAGCGATTGGGCAGGGCTTCGTCGCCGCTGTCTCCGCCGCGCGGCACCTGTCACGTCGTGTTTCGGCATAAGCATGTTCCGTTCTGTTCTTGCACGGCATGCTGCTTTGCCTGGCGCCATGACCGCTGTTCACAATGGGACAGACACGCCTCGCACGCTTGAGGACGATAGGTGTCCGTCCATGATGTTGCTTCTCATCGCCTGTCTCGTCGTGCTGATATCGGCGGTGGGCGTCTTCTCACGACGACGTACCGGGAGCAGTCAGGGCAACCTGGGCCAGATGAGTGAACGATGGCTCATCGAACATCGCGCGGCACACGGGCAGTAGTCGTCCTTCGTCCCCGACGCGAAAGCTAGATGACTAAACCATCCGGGAAGGCAGCCGCGAGAAGCCTGGCTTCCGTGTCGCTGTTCGCGTCGCCGGTCGGCGCCAACCCCTGTTTCGTCTGAAAGGCGATCAGCGCCGCCCGGGTTCGTTTCCCGAACAGTCCGTCGACCCGGCCCGGATCGAACCCTGCGTAGAGCAGGGCTGCCTGCACCGCCCGTAAACGAAGATCGGGAAAGCTCTCCTGGAGCTCCACGTGTGCGGCCTTCAGCCTCGTGTCGTACTCGTTCCTGGCGAAGTCAGGGCCGTTGTATCCCCGTGCAAACGCAACCCAGTCGTGACGCCTGAGCGCCCGGTCCAGACCGTTGCCGCTGATGAAATTCGCCATCGCGAGCAACTGATTCGTCTCGTCGTGCATCATGGCCGCAACCAACTCTTCCGCGCTGCTGAAGCCCGCGACCTGATGATTGAAGCCCATGACCTGGCCAATCCCCCACGACGCGCTCTCGAGTGCCGCGCGTCGATGGAGTGCGATCGCCTCATGCAGCCGTACGTATTCCAATGCGCCGCCCAGGTAACCGCCGGGGATCGGGTCGCTCACCTGCGGCGCAATGGCCGCGAACCGGCCGTTCGTACGACGGTGAAAGATATGCCGCTCGAAGAGGATGAGGGGCCGCTTCTCCTGCAGGAATCCGAAGCCGCGGGTCTCGACTGTGACGACCGCCCACAGCGCAGGTGCTTTGACGTCCAGCGCATCGCAGACGCGATCGAGTCCGGATTCAGTCAGTGGGGTGCCAGTGCCTTGAAATTCCATGACGGCCTTCCCGCGCGCCTTGTATCACGCCCCACGAGAGAGGCTCAACGCCCACTGCACGCTTTTTTTGGGGCCTGCGGATACCCCCCTGAACGAAGTAGTCAAGACTGACAGTTCCTGGCAGGCCTCATGCTCCAGGTCAGTGGGTGTGCATGGCAGGTAGTTCGTCGAGGTAGTGCATGAGATCACTGGGGGCTCTTCTATTAACGCTGTTCATCAGTCAGACCGCCTTCGCGCAATCCACACCCACCTCAACCGAAGAGGCACCGGCCACGACCGACACGGCACCGGCCACAACCGGAGCGGTCCCGTCGACGACCGGAACGGCTCCACAACCGGCTCAGATCGCGCCCCTACCGAAGAACCAGGCTCCGGAACACGCCAGCACGGGCTGGGCGTCGCTCGCGAAAGACACCGCAAGCGACTACGCCACCTTCCCGAGGCGCCCGTCAACGTGGGTGATCCTTGGCATCGGCGTAGCCGGGGCGTTCGCCACCCAGCCTGCGGATGACTACGTCGAAGAGCACCTCGTCGGGAACACTGGGTTTGAGGACTTCTTCAGTCTCGGAAAGTGGGTCGGCAGCGTCTACGTCCAGATGGGCTCAGCCGTGGGACTCTGGGCAGTCGGGCGCTACATCGTCGCTCCCACTGCGGGTGAACCGCGAACCAACAAGTACTCGGAGATCGGCTTCGACCTGATGCGAGCGCAGTTCCTGTCGCAAGGCATCGTGCAGGGGATGAAGAACATCGGACAGCGCGACAGACCGACGGGCGAGTGTTGTTCGTTCCCATCCGGTCACTCGGCCAGCGCATTTGCCGCCGCGTCAGTCCTCGAACGGCACCTGGGCTATCGGGCGTCGTGGCCATTCCTCGTTGGAGCGACGTACGTCGGTGCCTCGCGGCTGGTGGACAACCGCCACTTCCTGAGCGACGTGGTGATGGGAGCGGCGATCGGAACGGCCAGCGGGTGGACCGTCGTCGGAAGCCGGGGGCGGAATCGGATCACGATGCAGCCGGTGCCAATCAAGGGCGGGATGATGATTGCCCTGATGCGGGTGCCCGAACCGGCCTCGTTGCACAAATCAACGGTTCATCACCGTGGGTTTCCGGGCAGCTGACGACTTGTTGTCTGTTGAGCGCTAAGATCAGGCGATGAACGGCATCCATCCGGCCGTCGCCCTGCTCATCATCGGGCTCTATTTGTGGTGGGGCACCCTGTCGGTGCTTGGCCGCGACCGTCCAGAGCCCCGTAGGTAGGGGCCGACCTTATTAAGCAAGTAGGGCCGACCTTAAGGTCGGCCTACAAGTCGTGACGACTCCCGGGGCGCGTCCGATGCGAGCGTGCGCTGCAGTCGCTGCAGCTGCTCCGCAACCAGCGTCTTTGCCTTGCCGGCGACGATCCGCCGGGCGACCCCGCCAAACAGGCCGTCGAACAGATCAATTCGTGATCGATTCAGGTAGATGACGTAGGTCGCGGGCGATGCCGCCGCTCGATCGGGCACGAGCAGCGTCAGCCCGAGCGACGCGTCGTAATAGTGCATCGCGTAGATCTGTTTCGAACCAATCGCGTAGGCCACAGCTGAATCGTCGAGCGCGGCCGCTGTCGCCACATGCGTGATGCTGATGACCGGGCGCCCGCGCACCATCTCGTTGGACCAGTACACGAGGTCGGTGATCTTCTCAGCTGGCGACGCCGGATATTCGAGCAGGTGGCGACGCAGCCGCGGGGCGTGGCCGGACGTCAGCGTGTCGGCATTGAGAAGTGACGCGAATTCCTTGCTGGCGTCGAGGCGGGGCGCGCGATCCGCGTACTCCATGGTCGCCGCGGCGCCGCTGCGCGTGTATCGAGCGACATAGTCCACGAGCAGTTGCCGAACGAAGTGGCTCGCTTTTGCCGAGGCGTCCGGTGCACGCCAATCGACTTCCTTGTGTATCCGTTCGATCGCCTCGGCGGGCAGGCGCACGTCGCAATGCTCGACCCGGCACGCACGCAGCGCCTTCAGATCGGTGTCATCGATCGTCACTGCGGCCAGGTCGGCCAGCTTCGGCATGTCACTGAACGTGCCGATCTGCCGCACGTCGGGCGTCCGCTTGAACGTCGCGATATCGGACATCCGTTCGACATACAGCTCCGGCGAGGTCCTGATGCGCACGACGCCGAGCGTTGCCACCTCGCGCCGGTGCTTCACGTCGAGCGTCCGCGCGACGACCTCACCGCGATCGAGGCGCCCGATCTCCGCCGCCGACAAACCGACGGCGGTCGCCAGAAAGTTCCTCGACGGATCGGACGACCCGGCATCCGGCACCGCAAGGGTTGCCATCAGGCTCAGCGTCATCGCGAGTTTCAGAACCATGTTGCCACTCCGCGGCGGCCCGGCTGAAGCCGGACACTACGCCGCAGTCCGGCTGAAGCCGGACACCTACGTAAAACGTCTAGGACACCGACGCGAGCGGAATGCGTTTGCTGCTGACCGCGCTCGGCGGACGACGCGGTTCGCGCAGCGCCGGCATCGGGTCCGCCGTGAAGAGCCGGTGAGCGAATCGTGCCAGCCACCGCGCCCAGAGCGCCGACCGCCGAACGCGCGCGCTGTCGGTGGCGATGCCCGTGTTGGCGTACATCTGGCGGTACATCTTGGAAACCAGCACGAACGCGACGCGAGCTCGAAGCCCTCTCACAACGCGTGAACGCTGCCAGATCAGAGGCAGCGCATAGAAGCGATCCCAGACGCGCTGGGTCTGCGTCCGCAGCTCATCAGGCGACATCAGCGGATGCGGCGTGTAGACACGAGGCCGGTGCTCAGGCGGGATCAGCCAGTAGCGGGTGAGCGGCACGCCGTCGATCACCGGCACGTCGATCGCCTCGCGCTCCCACTTCGCAAAGTCGATGGTGCCCGGCAGCGGCTGCAGCATCACGAACTGCGCGAACGACACACCGGCGCGCTGCGCCAGATCCGCCGTCGCGTCGAACGTCCCCGGTTTGTCGGTCGGCAGACCGAAGATAAAGGATCCCAGCACGTGCACGTCCGCCTTGCGGAACGCCTGTAACCGCGTGACGAGGTCTTCGCCCGCCTCGTTGAAATTCTTGAAGACGGCCTTCAACCCCTCGGGCGTGACGGACTCGACACCGACGAGCGCGCCGCGGATCCGGGCTCGTCGCATCGCGGCCAGGAACGCCGGGTCCTCGGCAGCCTCCATGGTGATCTGTGTGTAGAACACCATGTCGTCGGGCAGCTGCTCGAGGCGAGCCATCAGCTCGAAACGTTCCTCGCGCAGTTGCGTGAGCGTCGCGTGGTGCGTCTTGTCGGACCGGCGATCGGCCGTAGCCAGGTCCTCCAGCGTCACCGGATAGAAGTTGTCGTCGGCAAGCACGATGAAGCGGAACCCCTGGCGGCGAAGCTGCACGATCTCGCGCACAACAAGGCTGGCGGAACGCTGGCGGGGTTTCTGGCCGTCGGTGCGCCAGACCGAGCAGAACGAGCAGTGCTTCGGGCATCCGCGCACCGTCTGGACCGACGCCCACATGTAGCGGTTCTTCGGCAGCAGATCCCATCGTGCGGGCAGGAACGAATCTCCGTCCACGCGGCCGCCCGTGTAGAGCGGCTGCGGCTCGCCCCGATCGCAGTCGTCGAGCACCGCTGGCCAGACGAGATCGCCGTCGCCGGTCACGACGGCGTGCGCGCCACCATGCTCACGGGCCTCGTCCGGAAAGAGCGTGGCGTGAATGCCGCCATAGATCACGTGAGCGCCGCGGGCGCGTGCCATCTGCCCGATGCGGTATCCGCGCAACGCATTGCCGGTGTGAATGCCGATACCGAGCACGTCGCCGGGCTGAATCGCGTCCTCCTCGATCGGCTCCAGCGTTTCGTCGATGAGCAGCGGCGTTCCATATCGGGGCGGAGTGGCCGCAGCAAGCACGTACTGCCATCGTGGCGTCACGACGGCTGTCCCGAAAGACACGTCGCTGGGATTCACAAGGAAAATACGCACACCTGACCTCTAGAAAGCGCCGGCAACGCGACCGGCGAATCGACGGAACGCACCGGCAGTCGCAAGACCGGCGTTTTTGGACTCTCGACCGATGACCGATCCGATGGCCGAACCGCCGGCGGCCGCAGCCACCCATGGCGACTGCGTTTTCGACGTCACAGCTGGCGGATTCTCTGGCGGCTGCGCGGGCATGTTCCTCGCCTCGCTCGCCACGGTCGATGGGGCGCCGGACACGACATCGGCGCCTGAAGTCTCGGCCTGAGCAACCGGCTCAGGTACGGACGAATCGTGAGAAACAGTCGATTCAGCTTCCGGTTGGGGCGAAGTCGAGGGCTGTTCCGTCGCCGGCTGCTGAATCGAAGACGGCCTGGCCGCTTTTCGACCCGGTAGACGTCGCGTCGTACCCGGTGACGCCGACCGCTCCGTTGGAACTGGCTGATCCGTTGACGCGCTCAATGAGCGCGTCGCCGCCGAGACCGCCGAGACTGCCGGCGCGGCGAATGCCGTCGCTTCCACGAGCGTCACGCCGCCGATGGCCGCCGACAGCACGCACAGCACCAGGACAATCGTGCCGGCAAGGGTGCGCGACCACACCGGAGCGATTGGCTGGTCGCGCGAGACGATCTTCACCACACGCGCACGCAGACCGGAGCGCGTGAAGACGGCAGGAGCAGTCTGCACGTGTTGCGGCGTGTCCTTCAGGCTGGAAAGCTTCAGCAGGCACTCGGCGTACGACTTCGCGGAGCCGGTGATGGCGACGGTCATCTCGTCGCACGCAATCTCACGTTCAACGTGCAGACGACGGTCGATCCACCAGACAGCCGGGTGCCAGCCCGCGAGGGCACGAACCGCAATCTGCAGGACGCTGACCCGATCGTCATGGCGCTGGACATGCGCCCACTCGTGGATCATGACGCGATCGAGATCGTCCGCATCGAGTGTTCGCACGAGCGACGGCGCAACCGCGATCATCGGCGAGCCCCATCCGAGTACGGCGGCGCGCGTCACAGCGTTGGACAACACGAGCCTCGCCTGCCGGCCCTCGTGGCGGATGCGGCGCCAGTGCGGCAGGGCCGACGCCAGGTGCGCGGGAAACGGCCGGCTGCGGCGGCGGGCACGACGGATTGCGCGGACGGCCAGAACGAGCTGGACGATCCGCACGCTCGCCCAGAGCGCCATCGCCGCGAGAATCAGGTTCGCGGATGTCCACCACGCGTCCGGCAAGGCGACGATCGCATCGCTGCCCGGCAGGCCGGCCGATTCAACAGAGGGGACAGACCGGAGCGACGGAAGGACCGGCAACAGGACGACCGCCATCGCCGCAACCCAGCAGACCATGTAGCGGACGTTGGCGCGCGCTCGTCGCAGCGCAACCAGCATGACGGACAACGAAACCGCCACCACCCCGCCTTGCCACAGCCAGTTGAGTACTGCGTCCATGTCGGCTCCTATACGCGCTCGATCAGCTTCTTGAGTCGTTCACGTTCGCTCGCGTCGAGTTCCTCGTCTTCGAGAACGTTCATCACGAGCAGGCTGGGCGATCCTTCGAAGAGGCGCCGGGCCAGATGACGCAGCGCGCGACGGCGCGCCTGCCCCTGATCGACGACCGGCTGGTAGACAAAGGCACGAGCGACCTTGTCATGCGTGACGTAGCCCTTGGTTTCGAGAATCCTGAGCATGGTCTGCACGGTGCTGTAGGTCACGCTGCGGCTCTTTTTCATCGCCGCCAACACATCGCCGACCGACGCGCTCGCCAGCCGCCAGAGCACCGCCATCACCTCGGCTTCGGCGTCGGTCAACGCGGCAGACTGTTTTCGGGCCATTCGAAATGCTCAACTCTTAAAGAATTAAGATTTAACTCTGCGACTGTAGCAACGCGAGGAACGCCTGTCAATTAAAGAATTAAGAATTCGCCCGCGACTGTCCGCGGGTTCAACAGCTGAGGAGGAAAAAGGTCAAAAAACCGGGCCCAGGACACAAACATTCCCTGCCGACCGCACGTCTAATCGGCATCAATGCGCGCACTCGTCGTCTTGATCCTGTTGGTCAGCCTCGTGAGCTCCCCGGTCATGACGGCCCAGTCGCCGGCGCCTCCTCAGGGGCCGGCTCCAGGCGGTCCGGGCGCTCCGGCCGGCGCCGGGACCCCCGCCGCGCCGCCACTGACGCAGGCCGCCATCGACAAAGCGGCCCCGATTCTGGCGGCCGCCCGTCAGGCGCTTGGCGGCGACAAGCTGGCCGCGATTAAGACCCTGGCCGCCAGGGGCCAGACCCGTCGTCTGCGCGGGAACAACCTCGTGCCGATCCTCTTTGAAATGGATCTGGAGCTCCCCGACAAGTACCTGCGCAAGGACGAGTCGCCCTTTGACAACTCCGAGCCGACGTCGCTCGGCTTCAACGGCGCCGATCTCCTCCAGATACCGCCGCCCGCCGCGCCGCCCGCGCGTGCCGGCGCACCGCCGGTCCCCCAGGCAGTGCTCGATGCCGCACGTGTGACGCGCATTCGCACGGTCAAGCAGGACTTCGTGCGCTTCGCGCTCGGCATGTTCGCGCAGAGCTTCGACACCTACCCACTGACCTTCGGCTATGCCGCGCAGGCGCAGGCGCCGCAAGGCACGGCCGACGTTCTGGACGTGCGCGGGGCCGACGGCTTCGCGATGCGCTTCATCATTCAGAGCGATACGCACATGCCGGTGATGGTGAGCTGGACGTTGCCTCCGACAGCCGTGGTGGTCGCCGTCACCGGTCAGCCGGCCCCGGCCACCGTCGCACCAG
>Ga0247825_10000797_pt1 | contig 20380 bp, 13 predicted proteins | sample 13C_Vanillin_Day_FD_194413 | JGI IMG/M metagenome (GOLD analysis project Ga0247825, IMG submission 194413) | Soil microbial communities from agricultural site in Penn Yan, New York, United States - 13C_Vanillin_Day48 | ecosystem: Environmental > Terrestrial > Soil > Agricultural land | place...
CCCTCTTTCCCTCGATTTCCAGCCGGAGTGGTTCCGATGGCTGGAGATCGTCGCGCAGCGAGATGCGGCCGGGCTCCACCGCGAGCGCGGCGAGCCACGATCTTAGCTCTTCCGCCGCCAGTCGGGATTCCTGCGTCGCGCCGTGGCGCACCACGAAACGGCTGCCGGGCTGCGCGAGGTGGGCCTGAACCGCCTGCCGCAGGACCGGCTGCCCGAGCACGGCGCGTCCGCTGCGCGGCCGATCCCACAACTCGGGTGGCACGACGAACGTTTGCGCGATGCCGTGCGCGGCGGCGAGCGCGAAGGCGGCGGCGCCGACGCCGGGCAGGCATCTTATCACTGCGCGAGCGCTCATTGCGGCTCGGTGGCGGCCTGCGGGCGGCGCTCGACGCGCGCGACGTTCGGATCGGCCCAGGTGCCGGTGACGTTGTACTCGTAGGACACGATCTGATCCAGCGGGTCCTTGAGAACTTTCTGCGCAAGGAAGGCCGCGACCCCCGCGATCGGCCCGCCGACCAGCGCGCCTGCCAGCGAAACCGTGTCGCTGACGTGCGGCGAGACGCGCACGCGGATCTGCTGTGTTTCCCGCGCCAGGTCAACGTCGCCGGCCATGGTGATGCGGGCGGCCGGCCCCTGGATGCGAAGATTTTCGGTGCTGGCGATGCCGCGGCTGATCTTCATCGCGCCGACGATCTCATCGAAGGAGAAGCCTTCGCTGAACACGTCGCGGAAATCCAGCGCAATGCGCCGCGGCAGCGCCTGCAGGCTCAGGATGCCCAGCAGCTTACCGATGCCCGGCTCGAGCTTCACGAACTGGCCTTTCGCGGCATCGAGCAGCAGGTTGCCGGTCAGCGACGGATAGTCGAGATCGTAGGGCGCGCCGTTCCACGAGAGCGAGCCCTCGAGCCTCGATGTGCCGCGCCGAACGCCTTCGGGATAGCCGAGCCGCGCCAGGAGCTTGCCAACATCCGATGCCTCCAGCCGGAGGTTTACCTGCGTGCGCGGCGGACTGACGCCGAGCTGCCAGGTGCCGTCCAGCGAGAACACGCTCTCGGGATTGACGATGCGCAGCATGTCGATTCGCCAGTTGCGGGATTCCGCGGCGGCGACCAGCTCGAGGCGGCCGAGCAGCCGGTTCTTGTTGAGGAACTGCTCCGCGGTGACGTCGAGCGCGGGCAATTCCACCTCCTTCTTTGCGAGGACGCCTTCGCCTGCCGGCACGGCATCGGGCGCGGCGGGCGGAATAGCCAGCGTCTTCATGCGCGCGACGACCTTGCCCCGCCCCTGAGGCAGCCAGGTGGCGGTGCCGTCGAGCTCCTTGCCGGCAAGCGCGATGCGCCATTGACCGCCCTGCAACGCCGCGTGGATGGCCAGATCATTGAAGCGTCTGCGGAAGAGGTCGAGCGCGCCGACCTTGAGATCCGCGCCGCCCCATTCGACGCGCGTGTCGCCGCCGTCGGCCCCGAGCAGGGCGAGCCAGCGGTCGACATCCAGCGCCTTCACCGCGCCGGTCACCCAGACACCGGGACGGTCGGTCTCGACCGGACCCGGACCGAAACGGACGCCGCCGCGCGTGACCGCCGCGCGCCCCCCATCGGTGCGGCGCAGGAGATTCGCGTTGACCAGCTCGCCGACGGACAGCGTCAGCCGTTCCTGGTTTCCTGCGAGCTGCCGGCGCTCGATGCGCAGCGGCATGAGCTCGGCCGCTGTCTTGACCATGGGTGCGGGCATGTTCACGGCGAGCCCCTGCAGGGTGGATTCGACGACGACATCGGCATTGCGCTTGCGCGCGGTGATGACCGCCCGCCAGTCGGTGGCGCCGCGCACGTGCTCAACCCAGGCGGGCGCTCCCGCCTTGCGCGCGCCATCGGCATTGATCCGTCCCTGCAGCGTGACGCGCACCGACGCGTCGCGCGCCGTGGCGGCGGAAACGGCGACCGGCCCGCCGAGCACGACGGCATTGACGTTCTGAATGCGAACGGTCGATTCGGTGAATTCCACTTTTCCCGCCGCCTGCTCGAGCGCGGGCACCTCGGGCGCGATGCGGACCATGTTGTCGGAGAACTGGTAGGCGCCCGCCACGCGGGTCTTGCCGGGGGTCAGCACTGGGATGCCCAGCCTGAGCGAGAGCCGGCCCCTGCCCTGCGTATTCCAGCCCTCGGTAAAGCGATCGATCATGCCGGAGACGGGGCTTTTCTCGATGAAGGCGAGGAAATCCCGGGTCGCGCCTTCCGCTTCGCCGTTCACGTTGAGCATCTGCCCATCCCGGTCCAGGTCGGGAATCTCGACGTGCACTTTGCCGAGCCGCACCCCCATGATCGTGCCCTGGCGCGCATTCACGTCCATCCGCTTGCCGCGGAAGAGGAGGTCGCCGGCGATGTTCTCGATATCGGGCCAGCCGTCGCCGTAGTGCAGCACCCCGCCTGTCACCTTGGCCGCCACCTGGAATACCCCCCGTTGTCCGTCCGCGAACGGAAATTCGTCGAGGTTGCCTTTCAGCCGCAGGCTCACGTCGGTCGACTGCCCGGCGAGGAACGCCTTGTCCAGCCATTCGCGGGCGTTCTTGCCGAGGACGAGCGGAACATAGCGGCTGACATAGCGGGCATCCGCCCGGGTCAGCTGGCCGGTGAGATCGATGTTGCCGCGCTTCGAGCCGGCGGTGCGGTAATTGCCGAACACGGTCCCGGACACGTGCGGATTGGAGAACGAGATCGAATTCAGCCGCAGCTCCGTTCCCTGGCCATCGCGGGTCCAGGCCGTATTGGCGGTGAAGGCCTCGAACTGCAGCGGGTCACGGAAGACGAGCGGCATGTCCACGGTCGCCTTGGGCGAATTGAGCGCCAGCGTCCCGCCTTTTTCGCTGGCATCCAGAGAGCCGCTGACGCCGTTGAATCCCGGGATGCGGCCGGCGCGGTTCAGCGCCAGGTCCTGGAAGCGCCCGCGCACGGCGTACACCTGCGGCTCGCGCCAATCGCCGGTCCAGCTCGCCGACAGATCGTAGAGAGCGCCCTTGGGCGAGTATTGCGCGAGGCGCTTGCGCACTTCGTCTCCCAGGGGGAGATGGTCGGCCAGCGCGACCAGCGGAGCGAGCTCGAGCGAGTTGACGCGCATCTCGCCGGCGGCGGGACGCCGGCCGGAAGCCTGCGCGTGGCGCAGCATGAAATCGGCCGGCGGCAGGACCAGGCCGCCGGTGGTGACGAGCTCGAGGCGCGAAGTGGTGATTTCGAACCCCGTCGCCGATTCTTTCCAGGCGACGCGGCCGGCCAGCTCCGAGAGGTCCAGCTCGGGGAGGTCCTTGCCCAGGCGGGTGCGAACGTTCGAGAGGCGCACGTCCGCAATGATGTCCGCCGGCCGGCTCTCGTCTATTGTGAGCCACGCGCGCACCGCCCCGGCGCCGCGCGGGAACTCGATCGGGAACGGCACCCACGCGCGCCACGCCGCGATGTCGGCATAATCGAGCTGCAGAAAAAGGCGGCCTTTCCAGTCGGCGAGCGATTTCACCGACTCGCCCGACAGATCGCCTCGCACGTCGATCGGCGCGGCCAGGGCCGCCGGCGGCACCGCGCGCAGGCCGAAGCGATGGCGGTTGCCGCGGGTATAGACCTGAAGCGAAACCCGCCTCAGCTCCAGCGGCGGCGCGCCGCGCAACGCGTCGGTCCAGATGAGCGTCGCGTCGCGCACTTCGATATCGCGCTGGCGCAGCAGCCAGTCGGCAAAGCCGCTGTCGCCGCCCGAGGCGGAAAGCTCGACGCCCGCGATGGAAATGACCCCCCGCTCGTCGCGCCGGATGCTCAGCGTGGGGCGGTCGATATCGAGCGCGTGAAAACGTGGCTCGAGCATGGGCACCGACAGCCACGAGAGCGTTTGGCTCATGCGGCCGAGCCTGAAAGCGGGCCGCCCCGACGCGTCGTAGACCGTGACGTTCTCGAGCTTGAGGTGCGGACGCAGCCCCTCCCAGCTCGCCGCGACCTTCTCGATCGTCACTTTCTGGCCGGCACGCTCGCTGACAATGCGCGCGATGTCCTCGCGATAGCGCTCGATGTTCGGCAGGATCCAGTAGCGGAGGGAAATGACGGCCGCGGCAAACGCGAGCGCGACGACGAGCAGAGTCCAGGTGACGACCCGGTAGACCCAGAGCGAGCTGACGCCCAGCCATCTGAGCTTGTCCGAGGCTGCCACGTTTTGCTTGAGCTTCGAAAAAATGCGATATTCAGTCAAGGGCTTACGTATTCTACCCGCAATCCTCCATGGAAACCCATAACGCACCGGCCCCGACAGCGGCGGACACGGCGCTTGAACGCGCCGCGCGCCTGAGCCATTACGCCCGCCGGCTGCTCGAGGCGAGCACGGGAACGCCTCTCACCGGTATCGAGCGCCCCTTCGCTCGCGAGGAAATGCTGGGGGCGCTCGCGCAGGCGTCGCCGGGAAGCGACGACGATGTGAAACCGGCACTGCGCCGACTGCGCGCGCGAGTGATGCTGCGCCTGATGGCGCGCGACCTCGGCGGGTTGGCGGATCTCGCCGAAGTCGTCTCGACGTGCACGGCACTCGCCGAGATCGCCACCGGTCACGCGCTCGGCCGTCTCGACGCTGCGCTCTCCGCGCGGCACGGCCACCCGATCGGCGCGGCCAGCGGGCGCAAGCAGCAGCTCCACGTGCTCGGCATGGGCAAGCTCGGCGGCGCCGAGTTGAATGTCTCCTCCGACGTGGACCTGATTTTTGTCTATCCCGAGGAAGGAGAAACGTCGGGGCCCAATTCGATCAGCAATCACGAGTATTTCACCCGGATCGGCCGCCAGCTCATCGCCGCCCTGTCCGAAACGACGCCCGAGGGTTATGTGTTCCGGGTGGACATGAGGCTGCGCCCGTACGGTGACGGCGGTCCGCTCGTCGCCAGTTTCGACGCGCTGGAGAACTACTTCATCACGCAGGGTCGGGAATGGGAACGCTATGCGTGGATCAAGGCGCGCGCACTCAGCGGGGACCGCGAGGCGGAGCTGATGGAGCTCGTAACGCCCTTCGTCTACCGCCGTCACCTGGATTACGGCGCGATCGCCGCGCTGCGCGACCTGCACCGCCAGATCCGCCAGGAGGTGACGCGCCGGGACCTGTTCGGCAACGTCAAGCTCGGCCCCGGCGGCATCCGCGAGATCGAGTTCATCGCTCAGGTCTTCCAATTGATCCGCGGCGGGCGCGATCCCGGCCTGAGAAGGCGCCCCACGCTCGCGATACTGCCCGCGCTCGAGCAGCGCAACCTGCTTCCCGCGGAAGCGGTCAGCGAGCTGACCGCCGCCTACCATTTTTTGCGCAATCTCGAGCATCGACTGCAATATCTCGACGACCAGCAGACGCACGAGCTGCCGGCATCGGATGGAGACCGCGCGCGGATCGCGGACGCCATGGGCTACGGCTCCGACCACGCCGCTTTCGCCACGGCCCTCGAGCGGCATCGCGGCAACGTGACGCGGCATTTCGAGGACATCTTTGCGGCTTCGCCCGCCGGCGAGCACGCGCTGGCGCACCTGTGGCAGGACAATCCGGACGCGGAACGCTCCATCGCGACCCTCGGCGGGCTCGGCTACCGCGGCCCCGCCGAGATCGAAAACCGACTACGCGTGCTGCGCGCCGGCAGCCGTTACCGGGAAATCACCGCTGCGAGCCAGGCGCGCCTCGACCGCCTGGTGCCCCTCGCCATCGAGGCGGCCGCCTCAACGCGCGATCCCGATGCCACGCTTGACCGGGTGCTGGACCTGCTCGATGCCGTGAGCCGGCGCGGCTCCTACCTTGCCCTGCTGACGGAATATCCCCAGGCGCTCTCCCGCCTCGCGGGCATGATGAGCGCCAGCCCCTGGGTCGCGCAGTACCTCACGGCCCGCCCCATTCTGCTCGACGAGCTGCTCGATGCGCGCACGCTTTACGCGGCGCCGGATTGGCCGGCCGCCACGGCGCAGTTGCGCGCCCAGCTCGAGGACGCCGGCGGGGACACCGAGAAGCAGATGGACATCCTGCGCCACTTCAAGCACGCCCACACCATGCGCCTCATCGCGCAGGACCTGTCGGGCGAGCTGCCGCTCGAAACGTTGAGCGACCACCTGAGCGACCTCGCCTGCGTGGTGCTGCGGGAGGTGCTGCGCGTCACCTGGCCGCTGCGCAAGGCGCATCGGGACGAGCCGCATTTCGCGATCATTGCCTATGGCAAGCTCGGCGGAAAGGAGCTCGGCTACGCCTCGGACCTCGACCTGGTCTTCCTTTACGACGACGACGCGCCCGAGGCGGCGGAAAGCTACGCGCGCTACGCGCAGCGCATCAACAACTGGCTCACCAGCATGACCTCCGCCGGCGTGCTGTACGAGACCGACCTGCGGCTGCGGCCCGACGGCGCCGGCGGGCTGCTGGTCAGCCCGTTTGCAAGCTTCCAGGACTATCAGCGGGGTCACGCCCAGGTGTGGGAGCACCAGGCCCTCACGCGCGCCCGGTTCGTCGCCGGCGACGCGCAGATCGGCGAGGGGTTCGAGCAGGTGCGCGTGGCGGTGCTGCGTCAGTCGCGGGACCTGGTTGCGCTCCGCGCTGACGTCGCGGCCATGCGGCAAAAAATGCTCGACGCGCATCCCAACCCCACGGCGCTGTTCGATCTCAAGCACGATCGCGGAGGGCTCATCGATGTCGAGTTCGCGGTGCAGTACCTGGTGCTGGGCCATGCCCACCGCCACGCGCAGCTCACCGGCAATATCGGCAACCTCGCCCTGCTCAAGCTGGCCGCCCGGCTGGGGCTGATCGGGGACGCGCGGGCGCAAGCCGCACACGATGCCTACCGGCGATTCCGGCAACTGCAGCACGCCTTGCGTCTGCAGGGCGAGCGTTACGCGAGAATCGAGAGTGAAACCGTCGCCGGCGCGCGCCGCGCGGTCATGGAGCTGTGGAAAGACGTGATGGGTGATGGGTAGTCGGTTGTCCGCGTGTCCGGCGGCGCCCAGGGAGCAGCACGCATGACCTATGCCCCACCATAACGGTTCTTGTCAGGCCGTGGCGCTGGCAGCCCCGGCTTCCAGGCGCCCGACGAGGCGATACGCCGTCATTTCCCCCTTGCCCTTGACGTTGAGCACCTGCGGTCCCTCGAAACGGAACTGGTCGCGCACCCGCCGGTAGGTGACGGCATCCACGAGGATGTTGCCGGCGGTGGCCTCGGCGGTCACGCGGCTGGCGATGTTCACGGTGTCGCCCCAGAGGTCGTAGATGAACTTCTTCATCCCGATCACGCCGGCCACCACCGGTCCCGTCCCGATGCCGACGTGGATCTGCAGGCGCGAGCGGCGCACGCCGGAGAGCGTGTTCATGTACTCGAGCATGTCCAGCGCGAGGTCGCACATCGCCGCGCTGTAATCGCGCTCGGGCGCGGTCGCGTGGTCCGCGCGGTGGTGCACGTCGAGGCCGCCCGCCACCATGTAGGCGTCGCCGATGGTCTTGATTTTCTCCAGGCCATGCTTCTCGGCGAGGCCGTCGAAGTGGGAGAACACCTCGTTCAGCATCGTGACCATGAATTTCGGCGGCATCTCCTCCGAAAGGCGCGTGAAGTTGATGATATCGGCGAACATGACCGTGACGTCGGCAAAGCCGTCGGCGATCGTGACCTGGTTCTCCTTGAGCCGGCTCGCGATCGGCCCCGGCAGGATGTTGAGCAGCAGGCGCTCCGACTTGGCCTGCTCCTCGGTCAGCAGCTTGTACTGCGCGTCCACCCGCTCCTGGAGCTTGTCGCGCTGCCGCACGAAGTAGCTGATGAGGAGGTAGACGATCGTGGACATTGCGGCGAAGTTCATCGCGAAGAACACCGCGATCGTCTGCATGTTGACGCCCTGCTGGGTGCCCTCGCCGAGGTAGTAGTCGAAAAAGCCGGAGACCGCGGTCATGACGATGTAGGCGAAAAACCACGGCAACGACTGCCGCGGCCCCTGGAAGATCATCACGCCCACCGGCGCGAGCAGCGCCCACAGCATCACGCCCGAGGAGCTGACGTAGCTGCCGATGCTCCATTGCATGATGAACGGCACGAACAGGAACAGCGAGGTCTGGACGAAGCGAAACAGCTCGAAATTGCGGTTCCAGAGGTAAAAGGCCAGGGACCCCGCCGACACCGCGAGATACACGAGCGGCACCGTCGCCGAGAACTTGATCCCCATGAGCTGGTAGATCGCGAGCCAGAGGATGGCTCCGAAGCCCATCAGGCCGCAGGCGAAGATCGCCAGCGTCTTGTGCAGGCGGTCCTGCTCGCTGTCCTGGTCGGTGATGACGCGCTGGCCCAACGCCTGCAGCCAGGACCTCGTTTCACCCGCCATGAGCTCTCCCCTGGAATTGCCGCGAACGGCCGGGTAACCCTGGCGTCCGCGATCGTGGCTGCAATTCTACTTCCGTACCACCCTGCTCACCAGTGCGCAGCCGCCGATCAGGCGAAGCCCGCGCGATGACATGGGCTAGAATACGGCTTTTTTTCGCGGGGTTCCTGCAATGGCGTCCATGGCTGATCGCGACGGGCACATCTGGTACGACGGCAAGCTCGTCCCCTGGCGCGACGCGACCACCCACGTGCTCACCCACACCCTGCACTACGGCATGGGCGTGTTCGAGGGCGTGCGGGCCTACAAGACCGCTTCCGGCACGGCCATCTTCCGCCTGCGCGAGCACACCGACCGCCTGTTTCGCTCCGCGCACATCAACGGCATGCCGCTGCCGTACGACAAGACGACGCTCATCGAGGCGCAGAAAGAAGTCGTGCGCGCGAACAAGCTCGAGGCCTGCTACCTGCGCCCGATCGCCTTTTACGGTTCCGAAGCGATGGGAATCTCGGCCAAGGGCGTGGCGGTGCACGTGGCGATCGCCGCGTGGCCCTGGGGCGCCTATCTCGGCGCGGAGGCGATCGAGCGCGGCATCCGCGTGAAAACCTCCTCGTACGTGCGCCATCACGTCAACGTGACCATGTGCCGCGCCAAATCGGTGGGCACCTACATGAATTCCATCCTTGCGCACCAGGAAGCGGCGCAGGACGGCTACGACGAGGCGCTGCTGCTCGACGTTGACGGCTTCGTGGCCGAGGGCTCGGGCGAGAACATCTTCCTGGTGAGAAACGGCACGCTCTACGAGCCGGAGCTGACTTCCGCGCTCGAGGGCATCACGCGCGACGCCGTCATCCGCATGGCGCAGGACTACGGCATTCCCGTGGTGGCCAAGCGCATCACGCGCGACGAAGTGTATTGCGCCGACGAAGCCTTCTTCACGGGCACCGCGGCCGAAGTCACGCCGATCCGGGAGCTCGACAACCGCACCATCGGCAACGGTCGGCGCGGGCCGATCACCGAGAAGCTGCAGAAGACGTTCTTCGATTGCGTCACCGGCAAGTCGAGCCAGTACAAGGACTGGCTCACGCCGGTGGCCGGCTGAATGCAGCGCGGCCACTGAGGAAACACGAGAGACGAAAAACGCGAGGCACGAGCCCGGCTTTCGTCTATCGTCCATCGCTTAAGTTGTTCCCTGGATATCGTCATGTCTGAAAAAACCGTCAACAAGGCGCGCGAAATCGAAGTGACGGCGGCGGATTTGCCGCTGCATTGCCCGATGCCCTCGATGCTGTTGTGGAACGCCCATCCCCGCGTCTTCATGCCGATCGAGAAAACCGGCCAGGCGCTGTGCCCGTACTGCGGCACCCGCTATACGCTCAAGGGCGGCGCCAAAGCCGGACATTAGTGTCCCGCCATGGCGGAAGCATGAAGGCGGAGGGCGGCAGGACAGCGCCGGCCTTGCGCCAGCGCGGCTTCGCCCGTTTCGCCTTTCGCCTTTCACCTTTCGCCTTGTAGGGCCGACAAGCCATGCATCGCATCCTGGTGGTCGCTCCGTCCTGGATCGGCGATACGGTTCTCGCGCAGCCCTCCCTTCGCCTCTTGCAGGCTCGCCATGCCGGTGTCGCCCTCGACGTCCTCGCGCCGCGCTGGACGCTGCCCCTCCTCGGCCGCATGGCGGAAGTGCGGCGCGCGATCGAAAGCCCCTTCGGTCACGGCGATCTTAGACTCGGGGAGCGGCGCAAGCTGGGGCGCACGCTCGCGGGCGAAGGCTACGACCAGGCCATCGTGCTCCCGAACACCTTCAAGTCCGCCCTGGTGCCGTTCTTCGCCGGCATCCGCGTGCGCACCGGGTACATCGGCGAGTTGCGCCTCGGCCTGCTCAACGATGCCCGGCGGCTGGACAAGGAGCGCCTGCCCCAGATCGCCCAGCGCTACGCTGCGCTGGCGTTGCCCCGCGGCGAGACGCTCCCGTGGCCGCTGCCCGAGCCGGCCCTGCAGATCGACGAGCCGGGGCGAAGAGCGACGCTGGAAAAATTCGGGCTGGACGCCGGCCGGCCCGTCGCCGTCCTGTGCCCCGGCGCGGAGTATGGACCGGCCAAGCGCTGGCCCGCCCGCTACTTCGCCAACCTCGCGCAGGCGTTCGCCGCCCGCGGCTGCGCCGTCTGGCTGATCGGCTCGGCGGGCGACGCCGCCGTCGGCGAGCAGATCGCCGCGACCGCCGCCGGCGCCTGCCGCAACCTGTGCGGCGAAACCACGCTGGGCGAGGCGATCGATCTCATCGGGTCGGCCTCGGCGGTGGTCAGCAATGATTCGGGGCTCATGCACGTCGCGGCGGCGCTCGGCCGGCCGCTCATCGCTCTGTATGGCTCCAGCAGCCCCGCCTTCACGCCGCCTCTTTCGGCCAGCGCGCAGGTGCTCAAGCTCGACCTCCCCTGCAGCCCCTGCTTCAAGCGCGAGTGCCCGTTGGGGCATTTCAACTGCATGATGCAGCTCAAGCCCGACCGTGTCTTGGCGGCGGTTGATTTTGATAGAATTTTGAGATGAAGAAAGCCCTGTACGCCACGCCGCAGGACGCCGAGTCCGCGTTCTACGAGGCGCTGACCAAGGCCGATCTCGACGCGATGATGGCGGTCTGGGCCGACGACGACGATATCTTCTGCGTGCACCCCAACGGCGCGCGCATTTCCGGCGTCGAGCGCGTGCGCGAATCGTGGCGCCAGATTTTCTCGAGCGGGCAGACGCTGCGCTTCCAGTTGCGCGAGCAGCAGCGCGTGCAGGGCATGATGCTCTCGGTCCACAGCGTCTACGAAACGATCACGGTGGCGGGCGAACCGCGCCCGCGCGGACCGGTGATCGCGACAAACGTGTACTTGCGCACCGAGCGCGGTTGGCGCATGGTCGCCCACCACGCCTCGCCGGCGCCGGCCACGGCCGCCGCCGAACCCGAGCCGCGGCGCGCGGCGACGCCGAAAACACTGCACTAGCTCCCCTGATTCGAAACTTCGTCAGTTCGTGAAAGGAAGGCAATGAGCAATTCGCAATTTGGCAATCCCGACGTGATCGTGGTGGGCGCAGGCAACGCCGCCTGCTGCGCGGCGCTCGCCGCGCGCGAAGCCGGCGCGTCGGTCATCATCCTCGAAGCCGCGCCGCTGGACGATTGCGGCGGCAACAGCCGCTACACCGGCGGCCTCATGCGGGTGGTCTACAACGGCGTCGATGACCTCGCGCAGATCATTCCCGACCTGACGGAAGAAGAGAAGAAAACGCACGACTACGGCTCCTACACCGCCGAGCACTATTACGACGACATGGGCCGCATCACGCAGTACCGCACCGACCCCGATCTGTGCGAGATCCTGATCTCGCGCAGCTTCGAAACGACGGTGTGGATGCGCAAGAAAGGCGTCAAGTTCCAGGCGAGCTACGGGCGCCAGTCGTATAAGGTCGACGACGGCAAGCGCTACAAGTTCTGGGGCGGACTCGCCGCGGAAACCTGGGGCGGGGGTGCCGGCCTGATCGAGAACGAGCACAAGGCCTGCAAGCGCGAAGGCATCACCATCTTCTACGAGACGCCGGCCACCGGCCTGATCACGAGCGACGACGGCGTCGTGCTCGGCGTGCGCGCGAAGCACAAGGGCAAAAAGGTGGAGATCCGCGCCAAGGCGGTGGTGCTGGCATGCGGCGGCTTCGAGTCCGACGCGGAGATGCGCGCGCGCTACCTCGGGCCGGGCTGGGACCTCGCCAAGGTGCGCGGCACCCGGTACAACACCGGGCTGGGCATCAAGATGGCCCTCGAGATCGGCGCCATGCCTTACGGCCACTGGTCCGGCTGCCACGCGGTGGGCTGGGACCTCAACGCTCCGCCCTTCGGCGACGTCAACGTCGGCGACCAGTTCCAGAAGCACAGCTATCCGTGGGGCATCATGATCAACGCCAACGGCGAGCGCTTCTGCGACGAAGGCGCGGATTTCCGCAACTACACGTACGCCAAGTACGGGCGCGTGGTGCTCGAGCAGCCCGGCATGCTGGCGTGGCAGGTGTTCGATTCGAAGATCATCCCGATGCTGCGGGACGAGTACCGCATCAAGCAGGTCACCAAGGTCCGCGCCGACACGCTCGAGGACCTCGTGAAGAAGATGGAAGGCGTCAATGCCGAAGCCTGCCTGCGCGAGATCCGGGAGTACAACAAGGCCGTGCGCAAGGACGTGCCGTTCAATATGGCGGTGAAGGATGGACGCTGCACGACGGGGCTGAAGATCAATAAATCGAACTGGGCGAATACGATCGAGGATCCCCCGTTCGAGGCCTACGGCGTCACCTGCGGCGTTACCTTCAGTTTCGGCGGTCTCAAGATCACCAACGACGGCGAAGTGCAGGACACCGGCGGCAACCCGATCCCGGGACTCTACGCTGCCGGCGAGCTCGTGGGCGGCATCTTCTACCACAACTACCCGGGCGGCACCGGCCTTACGTCGGGCTCCGTGTTTGGCCGCCTGTCGGGGACGAGTGCCGCGGCATACTCCAAGAAACGGTGATCGGTGACCAGTGATCGGTGGACGGTGCTGACCGCACTTCGTACGAGCAGCGGGCGGCTCCCCCGTCCACAGTCCACTGTCAACACCTTCAACGAAACAGTGGCATTAGGAATTGAGCGATCTGACAAGGAGACCGTCATATGAGCGCCCCTGCCCTCAAGATCAAGAAGTCCGTCCGGGACCAGGTAAGCAAGGAAGAATGGGACACGCGCGTCAATCTTGCCGCGTGCTACCGCCTCATGGCGGAGTTCGGCATGGTGGAGATGATCGCCAACCACATATCCGCGCGCGTACCGGGCACGGAGAACGAATTCCTCATCAATCCCTACGGCATGCTCTACGAGGAGATGACCGCCTCGTGCATGATCCGGATCGATATCGACGGCAAGGTGTTGTTCAACGCCACCGACTACGATGTCAACCAGGCGGGCTACGTCATCCACAGCGCCATTCACGCGGCACGCCATGACGTGGATTGCATCATCCACACCCACACGCTCGCGGGCATGGCCGTCTCGGCCATGAAATGCGGCGTCCTCCCGATCGCGCAGTCTTCCATGCGCTTTTCGGATATCGCTTACCATGATTACGAAGGCGTGGCGCTGCGGCTCGACGAGCGCGAGCGCCTCGTGAAGAACCTCGGCAACCGCGAGGCCATGGTGCTGCGCAATCACGGCCTGCTGACCGTCGCGCCGAGCATCCCCGAGTGCTTCAACAACATGTACCGGCTCGAGCGCGCCTGCCAGCTCCAGGTAACGGCGCTCTCCTGCAACACCGAGCTCCAATATCCGCCGGCCGAAGTGGTGCAGTACTCCAACGAGCAGTTGCGCAGCGGCAACCGCCGCCGCTACGGCCTGCTGGAATGGCCGACGCTGCTGCGCAAGCTCGACAAGGTGGATACGTCCTACAAGAACTGACGCGCGGCTCGGCCGGAACAAAGGCGGGCCATACGGCCCGCCTTTTTGTTTGCGGCCCCGCGCGAAGGAGCGTGATTCGTGATTCGATCCCCGGCCTCTCTCCGCCTCCCGCTCCGCGGGAACTGTTGAACGCGGCCCGATTCACGATTCACGATTCACGCCTCTATGAGCAATTACCGTGCTCCGCTCTGGCTCCCAGGCGGACACGCCCAGACTCTCTACGCCGCGCTGATGATGCGCCGGGCGCAGGTCGACTACCGGCGCGAGCGCTGGGAAACGCCCGACGGCGACTTCATCGACCTTGACTGGATTGAGGAGCCGTCACGCGTCAGCCGTCAGGCGTCAGGTGAAGAACACCAGCCACGAGCCACCCGCCACCCGCCGCCCGACGAGCAACCGCTCGTCGTCCTGTTCCACGGGCTCGAAGGCAGCTCCCGCAGCCATTACGCGCTCGCGCTGATGGCGGGGCTTCAGGCGCGCGGCCTGCGCGGGGTCGCGGTGCACTTCCGTGGATGCAGCGGCGAGCCCAACCGGCTTGCGCGCGCCTACCACTCGGGCGACACGCAGGAAATCGACTGGATCGTGCGCCGGATCCGCGCGCGGCACCACGGCGCCCCGCTCTTCGCCGTCGGCGTCTCGCTCGGCGGCAACGCGCTGCTCAAATGGCTGGGGGAAACCGGGTCCGGGGCAATCGACATCGTGCGCAAAGCCGTGGCCGTCTCGGCTCCACTCGACCTCATGGCAGCGGGCGACGCCCTGGGCAAGGGATTCAACCTGCTCTACACGCGAAATTTTCTGGCGACGCTGAAGGTCAAGGCGCTCGTGAAGCTCTCGCGCCATCCGGGGCTTTACGACGCCGCGCGGGTGCAATCCGCCTCCACGCTGCGCGAGTTCGACGATCTGGTCACGGCGCCGTTGCACGGTTTCCGGAACACCGACGATTACTGGACAAGGGCGAGCAGCAAGCCGTGGCTGCGGTACATTCAGGTGCCAACGCTGGTGCTCAATGCGCGCAACGATCCCTTCCTTCCCGCCCGCGCGCTGCCGGGGGCAGGAGACGCCTCGCCGGCGGTCATCCTCGAGCAGCCGGAAGACGGCGGCCACGTCGGATTCGTGTCCGGCGCGTTTCCGGGACATCTCGACTGGCTGCCGCAGCGCGTGCTGGATTTTTTTTCGAGCAAACCTGGCGCGCCGGGTCCACGGAACTAAAACTTGTTTTTCCGCTCCGAGAAACCGGGTGCCGGGCTCGATGACGCCGGCAACACCGGCATGTCACCGAAATACGACCGCGGCTTGCGGCCTCCGGCTTGCGCGGCGCCCGAGGAATTGCTGAAATGGACCGAATGACCCTTCCCCCGGAAATATTCAAGGCATACGACGTACGCGGCATCGTCGGGCGCAGTCTCACCGCGCCCATCGTCGAAGCGATCGGGCAGGCCGTAGGCTCGGAAGCGCTGGCCCGCGGCCGGCATTCCGCCGTCATAGGCCGCGACGGCCGGCTTTCCGGCCCCGAGCTGTCAGCGGCACTGGCCCGCGGACTTCGGAAAGCCGGCGTGGATGTCATCGACGTCGGGCGCGTCACCACGCCGATGGTGTACTTCGCGGCCTGTCACCTCGAGACGATGACCGGCGTGGCGGTCACCGGAAGCCACAATCCCCCTGACTACAACGGCCTCAAGATGGTCGTGGCCGGCGAGACGCTGTTCGGCGATGCAATTCAGCAGTTGCGGGCACGCATCGAAGGCAGCGATCTCTCGTCCGGCGCCGGCACCTACACGCAGCGCGATATTGCGAGCGAGTACTTCGACCGCATCGCCGGGGACGTCAAGCTCGCGCGCCCCATGCGGGTGGTCGTGGACTGCGGCAACGGCGTTCCGGGGGCGTTTGCGCCCGCCCTCTACCGGCGGCTCGGCTGCGAGGTGAGCGAACTCTACTGCGACGTGGACGGGACGTTTCCCAACCACCACCCCGACCCTTCCCAGCCCAAGAACCTCCGGGACGTGCAGGCCGCCCTGGCGGCGGGCAAAGGCGAGATCGGCTTCGCCTTCGACGGGGACGGCGACCGCCTGGGCGTGGTCACCAAAAGCGGCAAGATCATCTATCCCGACCGCCTGCTGATGCTGTTCGCGGCCGATATTCTGAAGCGGCAGCCGGGCTCGCAGATCATTTTCGACGTGAAATCCACGCGCAACCTCTTCTCATGGGTGCGCGATCACGGCGGCCAGCCGCTCTTGTGGAAGACGGGGCACTCCTTCATCAAGAAAAAGCTGCAGGAAACCGGGGCGCCCCTGGGGGGCGAGATGAGCGGGCATTTCTTTTTCAAGGAACGCTGGTACGGCTTTGACGACGCGCTCTACGCCGGCGCGCGCCTGCTCGAGATCCTGTCGCGCGAACGCGACCCGGGCGCCGCGCTGGAGGGACTGCCGGATTCCATCAGCACGCCGGAACTGCACGTGCAACTGGCCGAAGGCGAGAACTACGCGCTGATCGAGCAGTTGCGGAAGACCGCCCGCTTCGAGGGTGCGAGCGAGGTCATCACGATCGACGGACTGCGCGTGGAATATCCCGACGGGTTCGGGCTGGCGCGGCCCTCCAACACGACTCCGGTGGTCGTGCTGCGCTTCGAAGCCGATGACGAGCCGGCGCTGAAGCGCATCCAGGAAGATTTCCGCCGCGCCATCCGCGGCGTCAAGCCGGACGCGAAGCTACCCTTTTAGCGTGAAATCGTGAACCGTGAGTCGTGATCCGCAGCACACCTGACGACGGACGCCCGACGAACACGATCAGGGCTTGGGCTTCGCCAGTCCCGCGTCCTTCATGAACTGCGCCATCTCCGGCTGGCGCTCGGCAAGGTAGCGCCCCCAGGCCGCCGCATTCAGGAACGTGTTCTCGAGCAGATTGCGCGTGGCGTGCTCGGTCCACTCCGGCGTCTTGTGCGCCTTTTCAAGCATCGCTTCCAGCACTGCAGCCGCCTCCTTCGGGATGCCCGCCGGAGCGGCGAATCCCCGGCGCACGCCGGAACGGATGTCGTGGCCCTGCTCCCGCAGCGTCGGAATATTCGGCGCCGCCGCGATCCGCTCGCCGGAGGGTACGCCGATGACGCGCAGCTTCTTTCCTTCCACGTGCCCCATGACCTCGCTCAGGTTTTCGGTCGTGGCGTGCACGTGGCCGCCCAGCACCGACAGCACCGCCTGCGAGCCTTTCATGGAGACCGTGCGAAAGCGCGCGCCGGTCACTTTCTCCAGCTGGTAAGCCAGGTAATGCGCCGTGCCGCCGACGGAGCCGAAGGCGATCACGATCGAATTCGGCTCTTTCTTCGCGGCTTCGACCATCTCGGGCAGCGTTTTCCAGGGCGCGTCCGCGCGGACGGTCAGGGCATTCAGGTCCAGCCCCATCGAGGCCAGGGGGGTGAACTTGTCGAGGCCGATATCGAGCCCGCTGCGGATAGGCGCCGTCAGCAGGACGGTGCTCGGCACGGCGAGCAGGGTGTAGGGATCTCCGCGCCTGGCTGCGACGTAGTTGAACGCGATGGCGCCGCCACCGCCGCCCTTGTTCGAAATGACGAGCGGCTGCGACAGCAGCTTGTCCCTGGTGATGATCTCGGCCACCGCCCTCGCGAACAGGTCGCCCCCACCGCCGGCCGACGTGTGCACCACCAGCTCGACCGGCTTCGAGGGATACGCCTGCGCCCACGCGCCCGATGCGGCAACCGCCAGCGCGGCGATCAGGCAGCGCACATGATTTTTCTCGATCACGTCTCCTCCGGGATGGGGGTTTCTACAAGCGCTGCTCGATCCAGGAACGGACCGATGCAAGAGCCTCGGGAAGTCTTGCAGGATCGTTGCCCCCGGCTTGAGCCATATCCGGCCTGCCGCCGCCCTTGCCCCCGACCTGCTGCGCGACGTGATTCACCAGCTCGCCCGCCTTGATCTTGCCGGTCGCGTTCTGCGTCACGCCCGCGATCAGCGAGACTTTCCCGTCGCTTACCGCCGCGAGCACGATCGCCGCGGACTTGAGCTTGTCTTTGAGCTTGTCCATGGTCTCGCGCAACGCCTTGGCGTCGGCGCCCTCGAGCGTTGCCGCCAGCACTTTTACGCCCTTCACGTCCGCGGCCTGGTCCGCCAGCTCGTCGCCCTGAGACGCCGCGAGCCTGGACTTGAAGCGCGCCAGCTCCTTTTCAAGCCCGCGGACGCTGTCCATGATCTGCGCGATCTTCTGGCCGACTTCCTGCGGCGGCGACTTCAGCGCAGCCGCCGCGCGGTTGAGCATCGCTTCCTGGCCCTGGACCCAGGCGAGCGCGCCATCGCCGGTGGTGGCCTCGACACGGCGGACGCCGGCGGCAATGCCGCCCTCGGACATGATCTTGAAGAAGCCGATATCGCCGGTGCGCCGCACGTGCGTGCCTCCGCACAGCTCGCGCGAGTCGCCAATGTCGAGCACCCGGACTTCGTCGCCGTACTTGTCGCCGAAGAAAGCCATCGCCCCGGCCTTGATTGCCTCGTCGTGCTTCATGATGCGCGCCGTCGTCGCCACGTTGGCGAGGATCTGCGCGTTCACCAGCGCCTCGACGCGCTGGATCTGCTCGGGCGTCATTGGCGCGTCGTGGGAAAAGTCGAAGCGCGTTCGCTCCGGGTCGACCAGCGAGCCTTTCTGCTGCACGTGATGGCCGAGCACTTCGCGCAGCGCCTTGTGCATCAGGTGCGTCGCAGAATGGTTTCGCATGGTGCGCGCCCGGCGCGCCGCATCCACGCCCGCCATGACCTTGTCCCCGACGCGCACCCGGCCGGTCTTGACGGCGCCCTTGTGCCCGAAGACCGCGGCCTGGACCTTCTGGGTATCCTCGACGACGAACGTGCCGGCGACCCCGGCGAGCTCGCCGCTGTCCCCGACCTGACCGCCGGATTCCGCGTAGAACGGCGTGCGGTCGAGCACCACGATGCCCTTCTCCCCTGCTGCGAGCTCCTGCGCCTGCACCCCCTCGCCCTTGTAAAGCGCGACCACCTTCGCCTCCAGCGCGACGGAATCGTAGCCGTGGAACTCGGTGGCCGCGCCGCTGTACTCTACGCTGGCGCCGGCCTGGAAGCGCGAGGCGGCGCGCGCCCGCTCGCGCTGGCGTTCCATCGCGGCCTCGAAGCCCGCGTAATCCACGCGCACGCCGCGCTCGCGCGCGATATCGGCCGTCAGATCCACCGGGAAGCCGAACGTGTCGTAGAGCTGGAACACGGTCTCGCCGTCGAGCATGCGGTCCTCGCGCGTAAGCGCGCCTTCGAGAACCCTCATGCCGTTCTCCAGGGTCTCGGCGAAGCGCTCCTCCTCCTGCAGCAGGACCTGGCGAACCCGGTCCTTCGACTTTGCGAGTTCCGGATAGGCTTCGCCCATCGCCCGCGCGAGATCGTCCACGATGCTGTGGAAAAACGGCGTCGTGCGCCCGAGCTTGTAGCCGTGGCGGATCGCCCGGCGAATGATCCGCCGCAGGACGTAGCCGCGCCCCTCGTTCGAAGGAATCACGCCATCCACGATCAGGAAGGCAGTGGCGCGGATGTGATCGGCGATGACCCGCAGCGACTTGCTGGCCAGGTCCTTCGTGCCGGTTTCCCGCGCCGCGGCCTTGATCAGATCCTGGAAGAGATCGATCTCGTAGTTGTCGTGCACCCCCTGCAGCACCGCCGCGATGCGTTCGAGACCCATGCCGGTGTCCACGCACGGCTTGGGCAACGGCGTCATCGCGCCCTTGTCATCGCGGTTGTACTGCATGAACACCAGGTTCCAGATCTCCACGTAGCGGTCGCCGTCGGCGTCCTTCGAGCCCGGCGGGCCGCCGGGGATGCCCGCCCCGTGGTCCCAGAAGATCTCGGTGCAGGGCCCGCAGGGCCCGGTATCGGCCATCTGCCAGAAGTTATCGCTCTGGTACCTGGGCGCGCCCGGCTTGTCGCCGATGCGCACGCAGCGCTCCTTCGGCACGCCGATGTCCTTCGTCCACAGCTCGTAGGCCTCGTCGTCCTCGTGGTAAACCGTCGTCCACAGGCGCTCGGGCGGAAGCTTGTAGACTTTCGTGAGCAGGTCCCACGCGAAGCGGATCGCGTCGCGCTTGAAGTAATCGCCGAACGAGAAGTTGCCGAGCATCTCGAAAAACGTGTGGTGGCGCGCGGTGTAGCCGACGTTCTCGAGATCGTTGTGCTTGCCGCCGGCGCGCACGCAGCGCTGCGAGCTCGTGGCGCGCGTGTAGGCGCGGCGGTCCTGCCCGAGAAACACATCCTTGAACTGCACCATGCCGGAATTGGTGAAAAGCAGCGTGGGATCGTTGCCGGGCACGAGCGGGCTCGACGCGACGATCGCGTGACCCTTCGCGGCGAAGTAATCGAGGAACTGCTTGCGGATTTCGCTGCTTTTCATCTGCCCTGTGGCTCGTGGCTGGTGGCTGGTATGGCGCACTGCTAACGCAGGCGTTGAGTCTCTTCGACTCGCAGGCCGATCGATTTTCCGCTGACGATGACGGCGCTCTTCACGATGCCCTTGACCGCGGCATCCGCACCGGCCGCAGGCAAAGCGCCTTGCGTCGTCACGGTGATTTCGCCGGTGTCGTCGGTCAGAACGAAGGTTC
>Ga0247825_10000798_pt1 | contig 20376 bp, 17 predicted proteins | sample 13C_Vanillin_Day_FD_194413 | JGI IMG/M metagenome (GOLD analysis project Ga0247825, IMG submission 194413) | Soil microbial communities from agricultural site in Penn Yan, New York, United States - 13C_Vanillin_Day48 | ecosystem: Environmental > Terrestrial > Soil > Agricultural land | place...
ACCGTGTGCTCAAAGATGGTGAACAGGTTTCGCTGGGAAGCACCACGCTCACGGCACACCTGACTCCCGGCCACACGCAGGGCTGTACCACGTGGACAATGAGAATCCCGGACGGTGGGCGGACGTACGACGTGCTGATTGCGTGCGGCGGACTTCAGGAGGGCGCACGACTGGTGAACAACAAGAACTACCCGCAGATTGCCGAAGACTTCGCGCGCAGCATCAAGACACTCAAGGCGCTCCCGGCCGACGTGTTTCTCGGTGCTCACAGCTGGTTCTTCGATCTGGCCGGCAAGTACAAGAGGCTCGGGAGTGCGACGAACCCATACATCGATCCCGCGGGGTACAAAATGTGGGTCGACAACATGGAAAAGAACTACAACACGCTGATTGCCGAGCAAAAAAAGGACCCACCCGCGAACTGACCGGTCGGGTCAGAACAGGTGTCGCCTATCCGGCGCGGCTCGACCGAGCCGCGCAGATAGTCGTCGAAGTACGGGCCGAGGCCCGCATGGCGTTCAGGTCTTTGCGCGGCCTTCCAGCTCGGTGCGGAGCCGCTCCTCCTGCGCGCGGAGCTCTGGCGTGAACTCTTTGCCGAAGTCCTCGGCCTCGTACAGCGGGCGGATCTCGATTTCCGACTGTTCACCTGGCATCGGATCCGGACAGCGGCGCACCCACTCGACTGCTTCGTCCATCGATTTGACCTGCCAGAGCCAGTAGCCGGCGACGAGCTCCTTCGTCTCGGTGAAGGGACCGTCCACGACGACCTTCTTGCCCGCACCGAAGCGCACGCGCTTGCCCTTGCTGCTCGGCTGCAGGCCGTCGCCCGCGAGCAGGATGCCGGCCTTGACCAACTCCTCGTTGTACTGGCCCATCTTGGTCAGCATGTCTTTCATGTCTTTGCTGGACATCGTGCCCGCTTCACTGTTCTTGGTCGCTTTGACGAACACCATGACTCGCATCGGTTTTCTCCTTGGTCGACGGTTCCGTTTTACCCGTCTACTGCTGCGACGAACGAGGTGGCGCCGGATCGACCAGGCCAGCTAATTTTCGACGCCTTTTTCTCACACGCCTTCAACTCGTTGAATTGACCTGATTGCTCAGGTTAACCGGGTAGGAGCGTGCCAGTCGGCCCAGGCCGAGACCGCGCGGCGCTTGCGGTACCGCCGTCAGATTGTCGTGTTCGGCCACTGCTTTTGTCGACGTTGAGAATCCCGAGCGCGCGTGCGGACTCAGCGGCCCTGACGTCGGCGGTTCAGGTCCTCGAACCAGTTCGTCACGACGTGGATGCGCGGCGGGGCACCCAGCCTCGAGTCCTCGTCCTCGGCGGACCTGTCGTCCGATGAAGCCAGAACCGTCCCGCAGGATGTCGAAGTTGCGATTGAACGTTCCAGGACCCATCAGACCGGCCGGCGGAAGTATCACCGGTGGCGAGAAGGTGAAGGACGAACCGGCCGTCACCGTGACCACCGCCATCTGGCCAGGTCCGGGCAAGTAGAACAGCTCGCTGCCGTCCCGCGACCACACTGGATGGTGCCCGTCGTCGTTGCTCGAGATCGGATAGATCTTACGTGATTGGTTCGGACCAGCGCAGATCTTCGTCGCCTCTGGCGCCCGCGGTCGCGTCAACTCGCAGAGATCTCCGCGGGATATCAAGGGGCGGAGCCCCTTGGCTAATTCGTCAGCCTCTCCGAAGTCGCGCGGCGGCCAAGTCCGAGCACGCGCAGGATTGCGAAACCTCGTGCTCCGCGACGGGTCACTTACTCACCGCTCGCGATCAAGGCACGACTCGGAACGCGATCAATGTGCGGGCCGGGCCCGTGCTCTGACTCGCAATCAGCTCAATCAGATAGTCGCCGGTCGCAAGCGGAGCGAGCGCCAGCGTTGCGCTGTGCGAATTCGAGCCGTCCGCCTCGTCTCGCGCCAACGTTGGAACAGGAACCTGCAGCACTTTGCCGCTTCGATCGAGCAGACGTGCCGAGGACTCCGATGAGTCCGAAGCTGGTACGGCGACCCGCAGCGTGTCCGATCGGCGGAAGCGCAGATCGGCGGTGGCGACCTCGCGGTTGCCGGTGCCCGGTCCGCGTTTGAAGATGAGAAAGCCGGCGCCGTCTGACGTGGCGGGCACGGTGACGCGGAGCGAGCCTGTGGCCGTCGAGCCGGGCGAGGCAGCCATTGCGCGCACGCGCAATTCGTAGTCGCCGGGTGGCAGCGTGCGTGGTCCAATGGCCCACCGCACGCTGAGCGACGCAGGCAGTATGGACAGGTGGGTCGATGCCACCGTCGCACCGGATGCATCGATGAGCGCGGCATCGGCCTCGGCGCTCTTGCCCCAGTCGGCATCGATAGTGCGCCCGATCTCGATGACCGCGGTGATCGTGCGTGTGTCGGCCGACGCAGGACCGACCGCCGCGTTCAGGCGGAGCGGTGTATCCCGCGTGAGAACACCGAGCGATGCCAGCGCACTCGAGACCGCCTGTGCCTCCGCTGCGCCCGCGGCAGCGCCGGACGACTCGAGCGGTGCGGGAGGCGCCGCGCTCGAGGCCGCGAGATAGCCGCGGCGCGCGCGAATCTGCACGCCTGGACGCGTCGAGCGTACGGTGATCGCATGAAAGCGGCCATCGAGTTTGCCGGTCGAGTAGTAACCGAGGAGGTAGTAGGCGCTCAGGTCGGTCGTCATGCGCCGCAGACCGAGGGCGAAATCGCTGGTGGACGTGACCGCAACGCCATCAGTCTGTTCGGCCATCACGTGAAGCGACGTGCTGCGCTCGGCGAGGCGCGCTCGTTCTTCCTCAGGCCTCAGCACCGGGTTCTGTCCGACACCCGCGACCGGGACGATGTCATCGTCGAACGCCACGATGCCGCGCGGATCGATGGGATAGAACGAGACATTGGCGCGATTCGCCTGATCGAGGATCTGCCGAAAGCGTGCATCGTCATCCAACGAGGCGAGCCTGAGGCGATCGGTATCGCACGTACTGGCCCGCGGCGTTTCAGCGGTTGGTTCGGTCGTCAGACGGCCGGTCTGCGGATCGATCGTGACCTTCGGGGCGGTTGGTACCGTACCGCGAATCGATCGGCGAAGGTTGTCGTTGGGGCGGTACAACCGCCAGCCGTTCGTGATGGTGATGATGGCCTTCCGCTCTTCACGTGCATCGCGCAGGTAGCTGACGAGCGAGTCGAGCGAGTCGAGCGTCTGCGCCTCGCGGCGCCGGAGAATCATCTCCTGCGCGATCCCTCGGTCGGGGGCGACCTGGCCCGGCTCCGGCCGGTCGGGAATGCCCGGATAACACTCGGCATAGCGACGCTCGACTGGATCCTGTGCGACGTCGTCGCGGGCGCCCCAGGGGTTGTTGAGCGCATTCTCGATGGTCGCGATTTGCCGCGTGAAGGTGAGCACTCGCACGGAGATGCCTGGCATCACGACGGCAAGAAGATCGTCGGGCCCCAGGAGGTTCCTGAGTGCATCGGTCAGCGGCTTCGCGATCCGGATCGACGCCGTGCGATCGACGTGCATGACGTCGAGGAAGAGGATAAAGACACGGGCGCGGGCCTCGGTCGCTGCCTGACGGCTTTCTTCAGGAGTACGCGGATCGGATCGGGTCGTCGGCGCTCCGCCCCCTCGTATGCGCACGGTGGCGAACTGATCGATCGTCTGCGGCACTCGGTCTTCGAGTATCTCGAACTCGTCGCGCCGCAGATCGTCGATCGGCACGCCGTCCTTCGTCGTCGCGTACGCGTCGACGCGCACGTAGTTCGCCTCGGTGCGAAACGTTGGTCGCGGCTGGTCCTGTGAAGCGGTTCGTATGGGAGTGCCCGCGATCGCGAAGGCGATCGCGGCAGACGCGAACTGGCGTCGCCATCTAGTCAGACGTGTGAACATGCGGAACGGCTCCGCTCGACTTAAGCAGGCTGGCGAGTGAAGTCTATCACCGGCATATGCTGGGCTCGTTTCCAGCGCTCAGGATTCATCGAGACCTTTTATTCAGCTGGCGATCATTCGCGGATGCGAAACAGGTGCGTGCGGCTCCTGAGGAAGATGTCGCCGCCGGCCACGGCGGGCGACGCCACGAACGACTGGTCCGTCAGCGTGTTGGTGGCAACGACGTCGAGCGAAGATCCGATCCGCGCCACCACGACGTCGCCGTCTTCGGTCGGGAAGTACAGCATCCCGCCTGCGGCAACCGGTGACGCCTTGATGGCGTACGGTTTTGGCAAACGAACCTGCTGATAGAGAGGCGTTCCGGTATCGGCGTCGATCGCCGACACCATGCCGTTGTCGGTCAGGAAGTAGAGCTTCCCCTCATGCAGCACGGGCGACGTCGTATATGCCAACCCGCGAGTCGCGTTCCACTTGATGGCGTCGGTTCCAGCCAGATCACCTTCGCGCCCCAGTCTGATCGCCATCAGCCGCGGATTGATGAAGCCGCTCATGACCAGCACCGAATCGCCATGCTGCACCGCGCGTGGAATCGTGTTCAGTCCGAGGCCGGCCGTCTCCCAGATCTGTTTCCCGCTCTCGTAGTCGTACCCACGGACCTTGCGCGGGCTGTTGACGACGATCTGCTTGCGCCCGTCGTGACGGACGACGAGCGGCGCCGCCCAGTTGGTACCGTCGGTGCGCGGCGTGCGCCAGATCTCGCGACCGGTGGCGGCATCGAGCATCGCGAGGAAGCCGTCGCCTTCGTGATCGGTCAGCACGATCAGCCGGCCCTCGTCGAGGACCGGCCCAACGCCCTCGCCGAACTCCTGGAACATACGCATCTGAATCTTGAAGTCGCGCTGCCAGACCAGCGTGCCGCTCATGTCGTAGGCGTACAGCCCGCGCGAGCCGAACGACACGTACACCCGTTGCCCGTCCGTCGTCGGCGAGTTCGACGCGAAGCTGCCGTAGGTCGCGTGATAGCCCTCGTGCGGCACCGCGGTCGCAGCGGTCTGACGCCAGACGATCTTGCCCGTCGCACGATCGAGAGCCAGGACATCAAAGCGATGCTCTTGGTGTGCGCCTGCGCCGCCGTCGCCGCGACGTCCGCCTTGGCCTGCGGCGGCACCGGATGGTTCCGTCTTCCCGCCCGTCGGTATGGCAGTTGTGACGATGATTCGATCGCCCCAGAGCACCGGGCTCGAGTGTCCCCGGCCGGGAATCTCGACTTTCCACGCGACGTTGCTGGTGTCGCTCCAGCGTACGGGCGCGGCCCCGGCCGCGACACCGGTCTGAGATGGACCACGCCAGTGGGCCCATGAATCGGCGGCTGGGGCGCGGCCTTGCTGTGCACCGAGGGATGAGACGAATAGCAGCACGACCGCTGCCACGGATACGGTTGGAACGCAGGCGTTACGCACGCCTGTCTTACGCCATCAGCTGTGAGCCCCTTTACTCGAACGCTCGACGCAACGACTGCCTTTCGTTCCTTGTGGTCGCATTCGACCGCAACCGAACACTGCAAGCGTCCCTAATACCGCGAGAGCAAGCGTACCCGGCTCGCTCACGACTTCGACATTGGTCTGACCTTCGCGGAAGAACAGGTCGAAATCTTCAAGTGGCTCCCCTTCGAGAATGCCCCGCCCTCTCGAATAGTTAGATGGAGGTGTTCCAAATCCCCCGAAATGTCCTACGAAGAACGGCAAATCAGGATCGGAGAGTCGGTTGATCTCGATTACGTAAAGATCGTCGGGCACGAGAGGAACTCGGGTTGGAAAATCAAAGCGGACAACCTCTCGGAAAATGCCCGTGAGGAGGGTCACAGGTGAACTCGTGCCCACTACGGCGCCCGTAATGCTGCCCTGACGGATCCCCACACTGAACTGGCCTTCGATAGCGGGCGGGAAGCTCCCGTCGGGGCCGTCAAACAAGAGCTCCACGACGTCTAATGAGTCCAGAGTTGGTGTGAATTCCTGCCCGGTTACTCCGCTGAACCTAAGGTTGAAAAAGCCACTGAACGAGGTGTGTGACTGATCGACGACGAACGGGCTGGCCTCCAACGACGGAACGGGCAGCACTACGAACATCACAGCGGAGAGCGTGAACGTTAAAAGATGCTTCATTGCTCGGCCCCGGAGTGGCCCGATCGGTTTGGCCAACAGGTTAGGTAGTCGATTCGGCCTATCAAGGACGTTCCGTGAGTCTCCTTCAAACGACCGGAGTCGAGGGCGCTTGGTAGCCCACCAGTCACTTCGCGCCAGGGCGCAGTCTACCACCGAGCGCCGATGCCCGCAGCCCGAAGATGATCGCCAGGGTGGTCATCAGAATCGGGCGCAGTCGCGTGCGACACGCGTCCACGATCGCCTGCTCACGCGGCACGCCCTGCGCCCGCAGCACGTTGGTGTAGTCCACCAGGAGAATCGAGTTCTTCTTCACGATCCCGAACAGGAGCAGAATCCCGAGCGCGCTCCACAGGTTCCGCGTCCGGCCCGTCGCCCAGATCGTGAACAGCGCGGTGTTGCGCGCACGGACCTGGACGCCCGCGTCCTGGATTCACGGTCGCCAGCGCGCGTACGCGCGACGGACGTACGCCAGGCGATCGGCCGGACTGGGATATCGCCGGCGGAACCAGCGGATCAGCGACAGAATGTCCTCGCGTTCACCGACGGCAATCGGCGCCTCCAGATACGCCCGAACTTCATCAGCGCTCAGGACGCGCTCGGATAGCTGACGGAGGCGTGCGGCCGTACGATCTGAAGGAACTGGTGTCATGACCCTTCCTCCTGCCGCAAGACTTCGAGGAGCCGGATGTCTTCCAGATCCTTGGGCCTCGTGTTGATCTGTTTCGTCTGGATAAGCCCAGCAAGGTCCGGAAGCGTGATGGCGACGTCCGGCGCCAGCAGCGACGAACGCCGGTTGTTCCACAAATCGTCGAATGACACACTCGTGCCGTCGACCGTCGCGACCGATCGAGCCGCCAGAACGTTGACGTGCTCGTCGGCCTCCATGTTCGCAGGCTGAGATTATACGTGGCGGTGTACGCTGTCCTTTGGTAGCAATGTCCGCATTTCGACCACAGCGCTCTGACGGCGCGCGCCCGCGGAAACCGGGGCGAAGCCAACGTTGATGCGGTCCAACCACGCCACCGCGAACAAGAGGAACGTGCTCGAGTCGATTCACGCCCGGGTGGAAAGCCGCGTCGCGAAGGTCGACCAGGCGTTGCTGCTCGACACGACGATCTGTCGTTCGGGCGGCGACTGCCGGATGCCTCAATTCGCCACGCCCTCTGTGCCCGCGCGGCGACCAGGGTCCGAATACACGCACCTTCGAGAGCCACGCGCTGAGGCGCCGGTTCGCGAGCGACTGCTCCAGCGCATCGAGCTTGACGTACGCGGCGGGCACGAGCAGCAGCGTCAGGAACAGGCAGAGTGACTGCGCGCCGATAATCGTGACCGCGATCGCCCAACGCTGGGCGCCGCCGATGCCGACCCCGAGCGCCGTGGGAAGCAGCCCGAAGATGATCGCGAGCGTCGTCATCAGAATCGGGTGGAGACGCGTACGGCACGCGTCCATGATCGCCTGCTGACGCGGCACGCCCTGCGCCCGCAGGACGTTGATGTAGTCCACCCGGAGAATCGAGTTCTTCTTCACGATCCCGAACAGGAGGAGAATCCCGAGCGCGCTCCACAGGTTCAGCGTCCGCCCGGTCGCCCAGATCGTGAACAGCGCGAACGGGATCGACAGCGGGCCGAGGGGCGCAAGAAACGACGATGAGAAAGGGGTTCGGCCTCAAGCCTGAGGCTCTCGTCGCAACTGCCACGGCCGGCCTCGATATACTCAGTCCATGAGGAGCCGCAGTGCCGATGCCGTCGATCGGACCCGTGCTCAAAGGCTGGCGGCCATGACACCCGCAGAACGCGTGGCGCTGGCCGCTCGGCTCGGCGAGGAAGGTCTCGCATCGTACATGACGCTGCACCGCCTCGACCGGCGTGCCGCCGTCGCCCGGATCAAGGCCGCGCGACGCCTCGGCCGCCGGCCCTCGGCGTCGGCCGAAGCCGATGAACGTTGAGCCCGTGCTCGGTCCGCTGCGTCAGATGGGCGCCCCCTTTGCGCTCATCGGCGCGCACGCCATGGCTGCCCGTGGCTATCCTCGCTTCACGATCGACATCGACCTGCTCACACCGGACACGCGGGTGCTGGAGCCTGAGCGGTGGCACACCCTGGTGGCGGCCGGGGCGCGCGTGGACGTCCGTCGCGGGGATGCCGATGATCCGCTCGCCGGCGTCGTGCACGTGCTGCTGCCCGACGGCACCGACGTGGATCTGGTGGTGGCCAGATGGAAGTGGGAGGCCGCGATCATCGCGCGGGCCGAGCCCCTGGACGTTGCGGGCTCGACCATCCCTGTGCCACGAACGAGCGACCTGATCCTGCTGAAGCTCGCCGCCGGTGGACACTCGGACCTGCATGATGCGGGGGCGCTGCTCGCCCTCGGGGATGCCGAACACACAATCGTCGAAGTGGAGTCGCATGTCGACGAGGTTCGCCCCGACATCCGACCACTGTGGCGGGCCCTCCTCGCCGAGAGAGCCGCGCCGCGCCCGGAGCCGCCAGGCCGATCGGACGAAGACGAGACATGATGGGTATTTGCCGCAGCGGCCGCACACCATCCCGTGTGTCGCGATCGTCAATTGAACCCCTCACCCATCCCAGAACGCGACCCTGAGATTTCTCGGTGTCTCAGTGCCTCTGTGTGTTCGTATTCAGCATCAATGCAACTGGTTTCCGGGACTAGTTCGCCACCCCCTCCGTGCGTGCGCGGCGACCAAGTCCCAGCGTGCGCACCTTCGACAACCACGCGTTGAGACGCCGGTTCGCGAGCGACTGCTCCAGCGCGTCAAGCTTGACGTAAGCGGCGGGCACCAGCAGCAGCGTCAGAAACAGGCAGAGTGACTGCGCGCCGATGATCGTGACCGCGATCGCCGAGCGCTGGGCGCCGCCGATGCCGACGCCGAGTGCCGTGGGAATCAGCCCGAAGATGATCGCCAGCGTGGTCATCAGAATCGGGCGCAGTCGCGTCCGACACGCGTCCACGATCGCCTGCTCACGCGGTACGCCCTGCGCCCGCAGGACGTTGGTGTAGTCCACCTGGAGAATCGAGTTCTTCTTCACGATCCCGAACAGGAGCAGAATCCCGAGCGCGCTCCACAGGTTCAGCGTCCGGCCGGTCGCCCAGATCGTGAACAGCGCGAACGGAATCGACAGCGGCAGCACGGTCATGATGATGAGCGGCTGCACGAAGCTCTCGAACTGGGCGGCGAGCACCATGTAGACGAAGATGCTCGCCAGCGCCATCGCCAATATCAGGTTGTCCGTCGTCTCGTCGAGGTTCTGCGTCTGCCCCCGCATCTGGAAGCTGTAGCCCGGCGGCAGCCTGGCCTCGTTGATGATGCGACGGAGATCGCCGGACGATTCGTCGAGCGCGTGGCCGGGGGCCGTGTCGGCGTTCAGGTTGATCGAATACTGCCGGTTCGAGCGGCTGATGCGTGTGGGCCCGAATCCTCGCTCCAGCCGCGCGATGTTGTCGATCCGGACTGGCTGGCCCGATGTCGAGGTGACGGTGAGCTTGCCCACCATGTCGATGTCGCGGCGCTGGCTCTCCAGCACGCGGACCGTGACCGGGTACTGCTCGCCGGCTTCGCGATATGTCGTGATCTCGTCGTCGCCGGCCACCATCAGGCGGAGCGTGTTGCCGATCGTGGACATGCGCACACCCAGGTCGGCCGCGCGCGATCGATCCACGGCCACTTGCACTTCGGGGCTGGCATCACTGTAATCGGATTTCGCGTCGACGAGGCTCGGGGTCTTCTTGGCCTTCTCGACAATCTGCTGCGAGTACTTGTAGAGCGTGCCGAGATCGGGGCCGAGCAGCGCCGCCTGCAGCCCGAAGTTGCCGCCGCCGCCCAGCGGATTCCGGCCCACGATGCTGGCGGCGTAGGCAGGATGGCGCGCCAGCACGCCGCGAACCTGCGTCATGATCTCAGCCTGCGTGACCTTCCGCTCGTTCGAGGGCTGCAGGTAGAAGAGAAGGTGGAAGTGCGTGTAGCGATCGGCGCCTGCGATGTACGCCATCTGTGAGACGCCCTCGATCTCGCCGATCTCCTTCACCAGGTTGCGGGCGATCTCGGTCGTGCCTTCGATCGACGTGCCCTGCGGCGTGTCGGCATGCACGGTGAATTCGTTCATGTCCTCGGCTGGCACGAACGTCCGTCCCACCATCCGGTTCAGCGGCAGCGTGAGTGCGACCAACGCTGCCGATATGCCGATGATCCACATCGGGTGTGCGAGCGTCCATCGGAGCGACGCGCTGTACCAGCGGTCGAGCGCTCGGAACAGCCGGTGGTGCTTGGTGTCCTCGGATGCGCCCCCGGTGTGCAACGTGGTCAGCCAGCGTGAGCTGAGCATCGGCGTCAGGGTGAAGCTGACGATCATCGAGACCAGAATCGAGAACGCCATCGTCAACCCGAAGGGATAGATGAAGCGCCGTGCGTAGCCGGTCATGAAGGCGACCGGCAGGAAGATGACGATGAGTGACAGCGTCGTGGCCATCACCGGCAGCGCCACTTCACGCGTGCCCTGGATGGCGGCGTCGAAGGGCGAGCGCCCCTTCTCTTCGATGTAGCGGAAGATGTTCTCCAGCACCACGATGGCGTCGTCGATGACGATGCCCACGGCGAGGGTGAGCGCGAGCAGCGTCATGTTGTTGAGCGTGAAATCCATGGCACGCATCAACGTGAACGTCGCGACGATCGAGGCGGGAATGGCGACCGACGCGATGATGACGGCACGCAGGTTCCTGATGAAGAAGAGCACGACCAGCGACGCGAGCAGGCTGCCCCAGATCAGGTGCTCCTCGAGCGACGCAATGGAGGCGTAGATGAACTCGGAGTCGTCCGTGGTGATCGCGACCGTGACGTCCGGCGGCAGCGTCTTACGAACGGTGTCGAGCCTCTGCTTGACGCCTTCGATCACCTTGATCGTGTTCTCGCCGGATGCGCGGCGGATGTCGAGCTGCACGCCCGGGCGCCCGTCGGCCATGAACAGCGAAGTCGCCACCTTCTTGACCGAGTCCTCGGCATATCCGATGTCGGACACGCGGAGCGGGACGCCGTTCACCGTGGCGACGATGACGTCGTTGAACTGATCGGTGGCCTCGACGCGGCCCATCGTGCGGAGGCCCACCTCCCATTTGCCCTGCTCGAGAGTTCCTCCAGGGATCTCGACATTCTCTTGTCGAATGGCATTCACCACCTGCTCGATCGACAGTCCGTGCGCATTCAGCTTTTCGACGTCGACGACGATGTGGATTTCGCGAGAGCGATCGCCGCTCATCGTGACGGCGCCCACGCCGTCCACCGATTCGAGCGCGCGCATCACCTGCTTGTCGGCGATCTCGGTGAGCGTGCGGAGGCTCGCGCTCGTGCTCGAGATCATGAGGCTCATGATCGGATCGGCGTCGGGATCCTGCTTCTGGACGACCGGGGGCAGCGTCTCGGGTGGAACCGACCGCATCGCGCCGGCGACCTTTTCGCGGACGGCGTTGGCTGCGTCCTCGAGGTCGCGCTCGAGGACGAACTGGATTTGGATGTTGGCCGTGCCGCCAGTGTTGACGTTCGCCCTCATCTGATCGATGCCGGCGATCCCGCTGAGGGCGTTCTCCATCGGCATGATGACGGACGACGTCATCTCGTCGGGTGAGGCGCCCGGCAGCCGCAGCTGCACGTTGACCTGGGCGGGATCGGCCTTCGGGAAGAGATCGACGCCGAGGTCGCGGAATGAGAACAGGCCGAGCACGACCAGCGACGTCACCAGCATCGTCGCGAACACTGGCCGGCGGACGCACAGTTCTGACAGCATGGCTAGTCCTCTTCCTCGACCGCGATCTTCATCCCGTCAGTCAGCGTATCGACGTCCGTCACCGCCACGCGCTCCGCCGTCTTCAATCCGTCGAGGATCTCCATGCGGTCGCCGACGCGGTCTCCTGTCTTGAGCTCGCGCGCCTCCAGGCGGTCGCCTTCGACGGCGAACGCCCGGTAGACGCCGTAGCGGTACTGCATGGCGGCGTACGGGATGGTCATCACCTGTTCGACGAGGGAGGTCTCGAGCCGCACGCGGGCGAACGTGCCCGGCTTCAACAGCGCCTCGGCATTCGGCGCGAGCGCTTCGAAGGCGAACGTGCGCGTCGCAGTCGTCACCGCGGGACTGATACGCGAGATGGTGGCGGCGAAACTCTTGTCCGGGAAGGCATCGACGCGCAGCGTCAACGGCTGCCCGATCTTCACCCATGGCGCCATGCGTTCTGGAATCTCGGAGCGCAGCTTCAACGGGTCGACGCGCACGACGGTCATGACCGGCATCTGCGCCTTCACCAACTCGCCGAGCGAGACCATCCGCTGCTGGACATAGCCGGCGAACGGCGCGCGGATGGACGCGTCCTCGAGGTGACGCTCGGCCAGTTTCATGGCCGCAGCGGTCGCGTCGATGTCGGACTGAAGGTTCTTCGCCTCCTGCAACGAGGCGTCATAGGCGGCTGTCTTCAAGCGCAGCGTCGTATCCGCGTCATCGAGCGTCTGTTGCGAGATGAGTTGGCGCTTGTGCAGCTCGGTCGCGCGCTCTAAGGCCTGCTTGGCCTGGGCCAGTTCGGCGCCGGCTCGCCTGGCGTCGGGCGTGTCCTCGATGCGTGGCAGATGCTCCGCATCGGAGGCACCATACTTCGTGAGAGACCGCGCGTGCGCCGCGCGCTGCTGATCGAGGCTGTATTGCAGTTTCTCGCGATCGAGCTCGACGAGCGCCTGCCCCGACGCGACGCGATCGCCGAGATCGGCAAGCACGCGACGAACGACGCCGTCGACCTCGGACGACACCGTGACCTGGTCCTCGGCAGCGAGCGTGCCAACCACCTCGAGGTTGCGTCGAACCGACTCCTGGCGAACCGCGTCCGTCTTGACGGCCTTCAGGGCTTCCTTCGGCCCGCCCGCCTGTTCTGCGCTCGAGTCTGCACATCCGGATGTAACCACCGCCGTGCAGAGCATGACCAATATGAGGGCGCCCATCGACATAAGAGTCTGATTTTAGCCCCGGGAGACATTTTTGTACCGGCGAGAGTCGGCGTCCGCATGTGCTCTCGTGCTCGAGGTTAGAAGCCGTATCCACGACCTATCGAGCGCAGAGTCGCCGGTTGCGGCTACGGCTTTCCAAGCATCAACACACTGGACGACGGTAGTTCACTCGCTGGAATGGTCCCCGACGTGGCCATCGCCGGGCCCGGAGAGATCCGGGAGGGCGTCATCTCGGGTCCACACAATTCCGGCGAGCGCGGCAGGTTCGGATCCGGGTCGAGGTAGCCGGCGAGACTGAACGCACTTGGACTCACGTAGAGAGTGGCGCCATCGCGCCACACGACGACACGGTCGGGGTCTTCGAGACGAACACGACCACCCGGCGTGCGAACGAACGCATCCAGTGCGCGGAGTGTCCTTCACCACTCGTCAGGAATCCAGCGTTCGTGCAGAAGACAGTAGAGTAGGGAGCAGGAGAGGTGAGATGCGCAATCTGACGATCGGCCTGGTGCTCGGTGTCCTTCTCGGTGTGGCGACATCCACGCTCATCGCGCAGCGGAGCGCCGACTCGTATCCCGACGCGCCGGCCGCGGACCCGAAGCACTACTCCGTCTCTTTCGAGAACGACGTCGCGCGCTTCATTCGAGTCCGCTACGGCCCCGGCGAGAAGTCACCGATGCATCGTCATCTTCCGGGATGCGTCGTGTACCTCACCGATCAGACGATGAATTTCACCGTCCCCGATGGCAGCTCGGATAAGGACACCGTCGAGGCCGGTGCTCTTGGATGCGGTGACGGCAACGTTCACGCCGCGGAGAATCTCGAGGAAGCCGCCGAGTTCATCATCGTCGAGTTCAAGGACAGGAAGACGTTTCGAAATAAGTAGGCAGTAGGCGGTAGGCCGTAAGTTGCCGGCGCATTCGATTCACGGTGGTGGCACGTTCGGTCCACCGAACGACGTTCCGGGTGGCGGCGTGCGCTGCTGAAGCCCGACGACGTACAGGCCCATCAGCACACCGCCGCCAGACGCGAAGAGTGCGATCGGCGGAAACCCGAGAAACGCAAGAACGATTGTTGCGACGGCAGGGCCCACTATCCAGCGCGGAATGCCCATGCGGCTCCTGATTCCTACCCGCCGCGCCATCCTAGCAGCGGGACGTTGCACCAACAAGCATCTCGATCGCACCGACAGGGGCAAGTACGATCGCACCGATGCCCGAAGAGCGAATCGCACCGACTATCGAGAAGGCGATGGGACCTACGAGTCCCTCGTTGCGTCCGATGCTGTGGCTCGTGGCAACGGCGGCGTTCATGCAGATGCTGGACACCACGATCGTCAACACGGCGCTGCCGTCGATGGCGACGGGCCTGGGCGAATCACCGCTGCGCATGCAGGCCGTTGTCGCCGCGTACGCGCTCGCGGTCGCGATGGTGATTCCGGCGTCGGGCTGGTTGGCGGATAAGTTCGGGACTCGGCACGTATTCCTCGCCGCTGTCGTGTTGTTCAGCGTCGGCTCGCTCGCATGCGCGATGTCACGCAGCCTGGTCCAACTCGTCGCCGCGCGTGTGCTGCAGGGCGTCGGTGGCGCGATGCTCCTTCCGATTGGCCGGTTGGCCGTGCTGCGAGTGGTTCCGCGACAGGACTTCCTTGCGGCCATGAGCTTCGTGACGATTCCCGGGCTGATTGGACCGTTGGTGGGTCCGACGCTCGGAGGCTGGCTCGTCCAGGTGGCGTCGTGGCACTGGATCTTTCTCATCAATCTCCCGCTCGGCGTGGTCGGTGGCATCGCGGCACTGCGCGTGATGCCCGATCTGCGTCAGCCGGTGACGCGCTTCGACATGCTCGGCTACATGCTGCTCGCCTTCGGCATGGTAGCCGTCTCGATCGCGCTCGACGCGCTGTCCGAGCGCCAGCCACAACACGGCGCCGTCGTCGTGCTGGCCGTGGCTGGACTCGCGGGCCTCGTCGCGTATTGGCTTCACGCGGCGCGCACGGAACATCCGTTGTTTCCGCTCGCGCTCTTCAATGTCCACACCTTCAGCGTCGGCGTGCTGGGCAATCTGTTCTCGCGCGTCGGCAGCGGCGGTATGCCGTATCTGATTCCGCTGATGCTGCAGGTGGCGCTGGGCTACTCCCCGATGTACGCCGGCATGATGATGATCCCCGCGGCACTTGCCGGCATGTTTTCCAAGCGCATGGTTGTTCCGCTCGTGCGCGTCTTCGGGTATCGGCGCGTGCTGGTCGGCAACACGGCGCTCGTGGGCATGGCAATGGCGAGCTTCGCGCTCATCCAGCCTGGCATGCCGCTCTGGATCCACATCGTGCAGTTTGCCTTCTTCGGCGCCGTCAATTCTCTTCAGTTCACGGCCATGAACACGCTTGCGCTACGCGACCTCGATGGCGAGCTGGCGAGCAGCGGCAACAGTCTGCTCTCGATGGTGATGATGCTGGCGATGAGCCTTGGCGTCGCGGTCGCGGGTGGACTGCTCGGAGCATTCGGCGGCGGCGACGTCGATGCCGAACATCTCGGAGCGCTTGCGGCGTTCCGATGGAGCTTCGTCTGCGTGGGTCTCGTGACGCTGACGTCGGCCGCCATCTTTGCGCAATTGGAGCCCACACACATCATTCCTCAGGCGACGGTACAGGAAGCCGACTCGGCCTGACACGCCTCAGACGGCGCGGTGATCACGTCATGTACAAAACGCAGCTTTGCCTTTGCCGGATCGCCCAGCACGAACGGATAGAGATCTGGAAGGCCCATGCTCCGATTGAGGCTGTTGAGCGCATTGGTGAGCGGAAACCACGCCGTGATGAGGTCGTCGAAGTCGTCGAAGTGAAGGCGCCGGGTTGTCACGCTCGGGATCGCGGCGCCCGAGGCGCGCGGAGCGATTGCCAGTCCGTACGCACGGGCGGTCTCGAGCGTATCCACCATGTGCAGGTAATGAGCGAACGTTTCCGCCCAGTCCTCCCATGGATGCATTGAGGCGTATGCGCTGACGAATCGCGCCACCCAGTCGGGGGGTGGGCCTTGCTCGTAGTGACGGCGCTGCGCCTCCGGGTAGTCGAGTGTGTGATCACCGAACAGTGTCCCGAATGGCTCGAGCCAGGGGCTGTTCTTGATCATCCGGTCCCAGTAGTAGTGACCAATTTCATGTCGGAAGTGCCCGAGGACCGTTCGATACGGCTCGCCCATCTGCTCCCGCGTCTTCTCGCGAAACGGATCCGAAGCCTCCGCGATGTTGATGGTGATCAGCCCGTCGCTGTGACCGGTGAACGCCGGCTCTTCAGCCGTGCTTGCCTTGAAGGCAAACGCCAACCCGCCAGTGTTTGATCGCGGCTCGACTGGGAGTCCGAGTGCCGAGAGGCTGTAGAGCAGTCGCCGCTTTGCCGTCTCGAGCCGCACCCACGCCTGACGAGATTCTGGCGTCTCGAGGTTCGGGATGACCTCGTTGAGCTCGCATGACTGGCAGAACGCGCCGCTCGATTCAGCGGGCACGGCCCAGTTGCACGCGTCGTGTTCGTCGTAGTTGCGGCACAAGTGAACCCGCCTCCCTTCGGCCGCCGGGTCAACGGCAACGAACTCTCGCGAGCTATCGGGCGCTTCACCGTCCGCGGGTTCGAGTGAGCTCAGCGTATTCAGTTCCGGTAGATAGGCCAGTCGCCGACTGCACTTTTCGCACCGGGTGTTCTCGAAGTAGAGGACGTTCTTGCAACTCGGACACGTGAACAGCTTCATGCGTCAAGCAGATGCATTGTGGTGGCCAATCAATGCATCAGCTGGTTGCCTCCAGCACGGGCTTTGCGTATCCGGACAGCACGAACATTCCGTCGCTCGGTTCTTCCCGTTCGGAGAAGCTCACTATGGCCACTGCCACAACGGATACGACAACCAAGATCACGCGCGAGACGCTCATCGAGAAGCTCAACGAAGATTTGGCGCGCGAATATCAAGCCATCATCGCGTATGTCACGTACTCGCAGGTGCTGAAAGGCGCCGAGTACATGGCGATCGCAGCAGAGTTGGAAGTTCATGCTGGTCAGGAACTGCAGCACGCGCTCACGATTGCGAAGCAGATCGACTACCTCGGCGGCACGCCCAACACAAAGGCGCTGGCCGTGAAGCAGACTGACGATCCGCGGGAAATGCTACGAGCGGATCTCGAGAACGAGAACGCGACGGTACGCGCCTATCGCGAACGCGTAACGCAGTGTGAGGCTTTGCAGGAGTACGCGATCGCAGAAGAGATCCGCGAGATCCTGCGCCAGGAGCAGGAACACCAGATCGACCTGGCGACAGCGCTGGGCGAGGACGTGCCGGACCTCTCGAGTAAGCGCGCGTGATCGATAGGCGGGCCTGAGGGAAAGGCCCGCCGCTACTTCGTGAGCGAGCGTAGGAGCACGGCGGACGCTTCGCGAAGGGAACTGGTCTTCATCCGCGTCGCCTCTCCGGGCAGTCGAACACCCTGCGCGACGTCGAGTGCGGTGCGCCCGCGCTTGTCTTTCGCGTCCAGCGCGGCGCCATTGTCCAGGAGGAGCTTCACCACGCCTGCGCCTCTCGGCACAGCGTGGTGCAATGCCGTGAGTCCATCGTCGTCAGTCGCCGCGACATCGCCGCCGCGTTCGACGCACAGTTTGACTGCCTCCATTGCATCCGACTCAGGCCCGAAGTCCAGACCGCCGAGGATCGTCTCGCCGGTTCGCCATCCCGCGCCTGCCGCCAGCATCAGCACCGTCGTCTGATCCTTTTGCTTCAGTGCCGGATTCGCGCCCGCGTCGAGCAGCGTGCGCATCACTTCGACATCCGCGAAGCGCGCCGCCCGCATCAGCGGCGTCGTTCCCTCAGCCAGTGCCGCGTCGCCTGGTCCTCGGCGCCGGCCCCAGCGAAGCGTCACGGATTTGAGTGGCGAATCGGGCGCCGCCCCCTTTGCGAGCAACAGCTTGATCAAGTCCAGCGTCGCAGAGCCGTAGGATTGCCGCAGCGGCCTGCGCTCCGGGTACATCTCGCTCGTGTGCAGGTCGACGGCGGCATAGAGCGGAGTCATACCCACGGCGTCTGCCACGTTTGGATTGGCGCCGCGCTCGATCAGCATTTGCGCGACGTCGTGATGCCCGTTGACGACCGCTACGGTCAGGGCCGGAGTGCCGTCGGGATCCTGCACATTCAGATCCGCGCCGGCGTCGGCCAGCGCCTTCGCGGCGTCGAGCGCACCTTGTCGCGCGGCGAACAACAACGCGGTAAATCCACCCTGCGGCGGCGGCAGCGTCGCGTGGGTGGCGAGGTTGTAGCGAACGTTGGGGAACTTGAGCGTCCGCGACGCGGCGTCTTTCGCCGCCCCGTGCTCGATGAGCAACTTCACGGTGCCGGCATGGTTCTCGGCAGCTGCCCACATCAGCGCCGTCTCACCGCGCCACGACTCGGTCGCATTCACCGATGCGCCCGCTTCGATCAGCACGGAGACCGCCTTGTGGTTTCCGGCGCGCGCGGCGGTCATCAGCACCGTCTCGCCTTCGGGGGACGCCTCGTTGGGATTGGCTCCGGCCTTCAGCAGCGCATCGACCATCGTGGCGCTGCCGTTGGTGGCCGCGAGCATGAGGGGCGTCACCCCGAGACGATTCGCGATGGTAACTCTGGCGCCTGCTTTGATCAGTGCTGCCGCCGTCTGGATGTCATCCGCCTGAACGGCCCAGTGAAGAGCGGTGGTGCCGTCGCCTTCGGGAGCATTTACATCGACGCGCGCGCGGATCAGCGACGTCACGGCGGCTGCATCGCGCTGTTTAACAGCATCCACGAGCCGATCGTCAGCAGTCGCCAACGCGGGAACGCTGACGCATGCAGCCGCGAGTACGAATGCGACCAGCGATCGGCGAAACGGTTTGCCCACAGCCACAGTCACAGCGAGACCGCTCCGCTGCTGATGCCGAAGCTCTGCGCATCCACTCCGAACCGATGGGCGAGTGCCAGGAGCAGGTTCGGCAGGGGAGTCTTGTCCGGCGTGAGGATGTGCCGCCCGCCAGGCACGCGACTCCCGCCGACGAGCACGATCGGCAGCGGGGAAGGCGTGTGGTTGTTCCCGTCGCCCATGCCGCTGCCGTAGAGAATCGTCGAGTGGTCGAGGAGCGATCCGTCGCCGTCTGGCGTTGCCTGCAATCGCTCGATGAACCTCGCGAACAGCTGGACGTGGTAGGTGTTGACCTTTGTGTGAGCGGCGATGAGCGCGGGCCGATTCTGGGTGTGCGAGACGGTGTGATGTGGATCGGTGACACCGAGATTCGGATACGTCCGCACGCTGAACTCGCGACACAGCATGAACGTGAAGACACGCGTCTGGTCGGTCTGAAATGCCAGCGCCAGCAGGTCGAACATCAGCGATGCGTGGTCATCGAACGACTCCGGTACTCCGATCGGCGCGCTCGGCACCGTGATCTCGCGAGTCGCGCGTTTCTCCGCCTGCTGGATCCGCCGCTCGGTCTCGCGCACGTTGGCGAGATACTCGTCGAGCCGCGTGTGATCGCGCCGCCCGATCGTGCGCGCGAGATCCGAGAGATCCTCGGTGACCACGTCCAGCACGCTGCGGTCCGCGCGCATGCGCGCCATCCGCTGATCCTTCGTGCTCTCCCAGCCGAACATGCGCTCGAACACGACGCGCGGATTGATCTCCATCGGCAGCGGCTTGGTGGGCGTTTCCCAGCTGAGCGTGTTCATGTACGCGCAGCTGTAGCCGCTCATGCACGCCCCGAGCAGCGCCCCGAAGTCTTCGGTGGCGACCTCGAGCGACGGGAACATCGTGTCGCCGCCGATCTTGGCGGCGATTAACTGGTCGACGCTTCGCGCGGCGAGGAAGTCGCTCCCTTCCGTCCGCCTGGGAGGGACACCGGTGAGCCACGACCCGGTGCACGCGTGGTCCTGCAGCAGTTCCTCCGGGCGCGCGAGGTTGCTGACGATGGTCAGCGAGTCGCGATACGGCGCGAGGGGCTGGAGGATCGTTGGCAACTCGAAGCCGGCCGTGGTCGAGGCAGGCGTCCACTGGTTCAGGATCACCCCATGCGGCACGTAGATGAATCCCGCTCGCGGCGTCGGTTGCGCAGCGGTCTGCGCCGTAGCGGTCAGTGCCGGCACCATCGCATCGAGCAGAGGCAACGCGAGCGTCGTTCCCATGCCGCGCAGGAACGTGCGACGAGGCAGCGCGCGTTTCGTGATGAACATGTCACTTCCTCGCGGTGGCGACCACGGCCGCTGGCGCCGTGCGCATCTGAAAGGGCCGGCTCGTGATCACGCCCATCACGATAGACGACCAGCGATAGTCGTTCTTCGCAGAGTGCCGGACGATGTCTCGAAT
>Ga0247825_10000799_pt1 | contig 20374 bp, 18 predicted proteins | sample 13C_Vanillin_Day_FD_194413 | JGI IMG/M metagenome (GOLD analysis project Ga0247825, IMG submission 194413) | Soil microbial communities from agricultural site in Penn Yan, New York, United States - 13C_Vanillin_Day48 | ecosystem: Environmental > Terrestrial > Soil > Agricultural land | place...
CCGGCCTCCGTGGCAGCGGATCGGGCGGCTGGGTGAGGAACGCCACTAGTCCGAGAGCTTGATGTTCGCCTCGCGCACCACGCGCGCCCACAGCTTGAGCTCCTCCGCGATGAGCTTGTTGAACGCCTCGGGACCGGCCGGCGGCACCTCCACGCCGTCGGCCTGGAAGCGCGCGGCTACCTTGGCGGCGCGAGCCGCCTTGGTGAGCGCGGAGGAGAGCGTACCGATCGCCTCTTGCGGCGTGCCGCGCGGGGCGACCGCGCCGATCCAGAGATATCCCTCGTAGCCCGGGAATCCGGACTCCGCGACCGTTGGCACGCTGGGCAGCTGCGGCAGCCGCTTGCGACCCGCCGTGGCGAGCACCTTCACCTTGCCCGAAGGCAGCATCGGCGCGCTCGTGGCATAGGTGTCGTACTTGAGCTGCACCACGCCGCCGATGAGGTCGGTAAAGGCCGGCGCCGCACCCTTGTACGGCACGTGCGTCACCTGCATGCCCGCGGTGCGCAACAGGAGCTCCATGGTGACGTGCGGCAGGGTGCCGATGCCGGCCGACGAGTAGCTGAGCTTGCCGGGATTCGCCTTCGCGTACTTGATAAAGCCGTCCATCGTTTCGAACGGCACGGACGGGTGCGCGACCAGCAGCTCGGGAATGTTCGCGAACAGGGTGACCGCGACGAAGTCCGCTTCGGTATTGAACGGCAGCTTCGTGCGCAGCGCAGGATTGATGGTGTGGTTCGGCGTGGTCACCAGCAGCGTGTAGCCGTCGGGCGCGGAGCGCGCCGTCGCCTCCGTGGCGATGGTGCCGCCGGCGCCCGGCCGGTAGTCGAGCACGAACGGCTTGCCGAGCATCTCGCCCGCCTCGGTGGTGACCAGCCGCGTCAGCACGTCCACCGTACCGCCCGGCGGGAAAGGCATGATGACCTTGATGGGCCGCTCCGGGTACGCGGCAAGCGCCGCCTGGCCCGCCACCGCCAAAACGCAGGCAAGCAGGATTCTGCTTTTCATGTCAGGGCTCCCTCCTCTGGAGGGCAGAGCATAACCCGGCGGGCGCCTGACTATAATGCCCCGCATGCTCAGGCTCTGTGGCTTCCGGATCAGCAACTACTACAACAAGGTGCGCATCGTCCTGCTCGAGAAAGGCATCGAATTCGAGGAGGACGCCACGCAGAAGCCGAGCCAGGCCGACGGTTACCTCGCGCGCTCGCCCATGGGCAAGGTGCCCTTCCTCGAGCTCGATGGCGGCCGGCGCTTGTCGGAGTCGCAGGTGATCTGCGAGTACCTCGAGGAAGCCTATCCGCACAAGCCGCTGTTGCCGCGCGACCCCTACGAGCGCGCCAAGGTGCGCGAGCTCCTCATGCACATCGAGCTGCACACGGAGCTGGTGGCGCGCCGCCTGTATGGGCAGGTCTTCTTCAAGCGCGGCAACCTGTCCGAAGAGGCGCACCAGGCGGTGCAGCGCGACCTCAACAAGGGCATCCGCGCCTTCAAGGCGCTGGCGCGCTTCGACCCGTACATCGCCGGCAAGGAGCTGACCCTCGCCGACTGCGCCGCCTTCGTGCACCTGCCGCTCGTTTCGCTCGCCACCAAGCTCGCCTACGGACGCGACTTCCTCGAGGACGTGGCGCAGGTGAAGCCCTGCATCAGGATGCTGGGCGAGCGCCCGGCCTTCCACCGCGTGAACGAGGACCGCAAGGCTGCGCAGAAGCAGTGAGCGGCTACCAGGAGTACCTGCGCTTTCTCGTCACTCTGACGGCGGTGCTGGACCCGTTCCTCGCGGTGCCGATTTTTCTCACGGTCACCGCGGCGGGCGACAAGCGCTCGCGGCGGCGCCTTGCCAACACGGTGACGCTCGCGGTTTTCCTGGTGCTCGCCGGGTCGGCGATCTTCGGCGAGCGCCTGCTGCGGCTCCTGGGCGCGAGCCTCCCGGCCTTCCAGGTCGGCGGCGGCCTGGTGCTGCTTCTCATGGCGCTCGCGATGCTGAACGCGCAGGCGGGCAGCATGCGCCAGTCGCGCGCCGAAGCCGAGGAGCTGCAATCGGGCGCAATGTCGGGCGTGGTGCCACTCGCCGTGCCGCTGCTCGCCGGACCGGGCGCGATCAGCACCACCATCATCGCCGCGCAGGCCGGCGGCTTCGCGCATGCCGGCGCGCTGATCGGCTGCATCGCGCTGGTGTGCTTCATGCTGTGGTGGATCCTGCGCGTCGCCGACGCGGTCGGTCCGCGCATGGGCACGACGGGCCTCAACATCGCCACGCGCCTCCTGGGCCTGATCCTCGCCGCGATCGCCATCGAGACGATGGCGATCGGCCTGCGGCACCTTTTCCCGGGCCTCAATTAGAGCCGCAGCGGATCGCGCGGCGTGCGCTCCTCGAGGATGTCCTCCATCCGCGCGCGGATCGCGCCCTTGATGGCCGGGTGCGTGAGGACGTAGAAGCGCGCTTCCTTCACCGCGGCGACCACCGCGCGCGCCACCTCTTCGGCGGATTTCTTCCCGGAGGAAACGGCCTTGCGCATCATCGCGTCCTTCTCGGTCTTGCGCGAAATTCCCAGGTCCTTGGGCCGGTTGCGCTCCGAGTCCGCTATGCCGGTCGGCACGTAGGCCGGGCACAGGACCGATACCCCCACGCCGGAGCCGCGCTCGCGCAGGTCGTGGTGCAACGCCTCCGACAGCGTCACTACTGCATGCTTGCTGACGCAGTACGCGCCCATGCCGGGCGGCGAGATGAGGCCCGCCACCGAGGCGGTATTCACCACGTGGCCTTCGTCCTGCGCGAGAAGCCGCGGCACGAAGGCGCGCACGCCGTTCACCACGCCGCGCAGGTTCACGCCGAGGATCCATTCCCAATCGAGCGCGGTGTTCTCCCACACCGCCCCGGTGAGCGCCACGCCGGCGTTGTTGCACACGAGGTGCACCGCGCCGAGCTTGGCGACCGTGCGCTCGGCGAATGCTTCGACCTCCGCGGCCTTGGAGACGTCGACGCGCATCGAAAACGGCTTCGCCTTCCGGGAACGAACTTCTTCTTCCACGGCCTTGATGCCGGCTTCATCCACATCCGCCAAGGCGACGTTCATGCCTTCGGCTGCGAACGCGAGCGCCATCGCCTTGCCCAGGCCGCTTGCCGCGCCGGTCACTGCCGCCACCTTGCCTTCGAGATGCTTCATCAGTGCGCCTCCAGCAGTCCGCACGCGCTCAGTTCCAGGAATGCCACAGCATGAAGCCGCCGCCGAACAGGATGAGCGCTTCCATGAATAGCACGTGAAGGTGCGCGCCGACTCGCGTCACGAGCCAGGCTGCGATGGCGCTGCCCGGGATGCTCGCGAATCCGATCACCAGCCCGGTGAAGAAAGCCTCGGCGTCCAGCAGGTCGAAGCGCTGGAACAGCGCCGCCTTGCAGAAGTCGAGCGCGATGGTGGCGAGCGCGTCGGTGGCGAGCACCGCCGGCCCCGCGAGCCCGGAGCCGAGGAGCAGCGACACCAGGATTACGCCGGTGCCGGTGGTCACGCCGCTCGCGAGCCCGAACACTCCCGCGCCCACCGCGAGGCCGCGGGGGCTGAGGGTTGCGGATTTCTTTTTCAGAATTCTTCTCAACGGGACCGAAGCGATGACCGCGATGCCCAGAATCGTCCCTATGACGCGGGCGTCGAGGATGCTGTAGAGCCAGGTGCCGAGCACCAGGAAAGGCAGCGAGCCGGCGAGCACGATGCCGAGCGCACGCCGGTCGAGGTGCTTGCGGTAGAACCAGAAGCGCCCGGCGTTGATGATCACCCCGGCTACCGCGAGAACCGGGACGAGCTGCTTCACGCCGATGAGCGGCACCAGCGCGGCGGTAAGGATTACGCCGGTGCCGAAGCCGCCCATGCCGCCGACGATCGCGGCGCCGAGCGCGAGCAAGGCGACCGCAGCGAGCGTCGGCGCGTCGAGCAGCAACCTAGGCGCGAGGCACGGGACGCGGACGCCCGCCGGCGTCGATCGCGACGTAGGTGAGCGTCGCCTCCGTAACCTTCACCACGTGCGGGTCGGTGGGCCGTCGCTCGGCGAATACCTCGACCGTGACCGTGACCGACGTGGTGCCGATGCGCTTTACCTCGACGTAGAACGACACCAGGTCGCCCACCTGCACCGGCTGCTTGAAGGTGAACTCCTTTACCGCTACGGTGGCGACGCGTCCGCGCGCGATCTTGCCGGCTACCGTGCCGCCGGCGATGTCGACCTGAGACATGATCCAGCCGCCGAAAATGTCGCCGTTCTGGTTCGCGTCGGCCGGCATCGGCATTACCCGCAGGGCCGGCTGTTTTTCTCCTGGAAGAGAATCCGTCACTTCTTCGAAGCGAGGTAGTGCAACGGCCCTCCGCGGAACGGGGCGAAGCCGGTGCCGAAGATGAGGCCCGCGTCCACGAGGTCGGCATCGGCCACGATGCCCTCGGCAAGCACCGCCTGGGCCTCCTGCAAGTAGGGCTCGATCAGCGCATCGATCAGTTTCTGGTCGTAGGCATCCGGCTGGCCCTTGACCGGCTTGCCCTCCTCGTAGCGGTACAGTCCCTGGCCGGTCTTCTTGCCGAGGTGCCCCAGCGCCACCTTGTTGGCGAGGATCTCGGGCACCTGCGGCGGGCCCTCGTTGAGTCCTTTGCCGAGCGCCTTGCCTGCGGCGAGGCAGATGTCCAGTCCCACCGTGTCGGCGAGCTCCGCCGGTCCCATCGGCATGCCGAAGGCCTCCATCGCTGCGTCCAGCGTCTCGGGCTTGTAGCCCTCGTCGAGCAGGCGGAAGGCGTTGTACATGTACGGCCCGAGCACGCGGTTGACCAGGAAGCCGGGCGAGTCCTTTACCGGCAAGGGCAGCTTGTCGATCTGCCGTACGAAGGCGGCCGCCTTTTTCGCCAGCTCGAGGTTGGTTTGTTTTCCCGATACGACTTCGACGAGCTGCAACTGCGGAACCGGGTTGAAAAAGTGGATGCCGACGAGCCGCGACGGATCCTTGAGCGCGGTGGCGATGTCGGCGAGCTTGAGGCTCGAGGTGTTGGAGGCGAGGATGGCGTCGGGCTTCGCCCTTGCTTCGACGCCGGCGAACAGCTTGCGCTTCGCCTCGAGGTCCTCGTAGATCGCCTCGATCACCACGTCGGCATGGCGCGCGCCCTCGCCGGTGACGTCGGGAATGAGGCGGTCGAACGCATCGCGCACGCGGCGCTCGTCGCGGATGCGCCGCTCGAACAGGCGCGCGGCGCGCTTGATCGCCGGCGCAATGCGCTCGGCCGAGGTGTCCTGCAGCGTCACGCGCAGGCCCCGCATGGCGCAGAGGGCGGCGATGTCGCCGCCCATGACGCCCGCGCCCACCACGTGCACGTGCTCCGGCTCGAACCGTACGCCCTTGGCAAGCGCCTTCATCCGCTCCTGCAGGAAGAAGATGCGGATCAGGTTTTTCGTCGTCGGGTGGTCGAACAGCATCTCGATGGATGCGCCCGGGTCGTGCGCCGCGCGGAACGGGTCGCCGTCGTACTTGCGCCACAGCTCGAGCACCGCGTAAGGCGCCGGGTAGTGCTCCTTGCGCACGCGCCTGGCGACCTGCTTGCGGGCCTGGGAAGCGACCAGGCCCCGCATGGAAAGCATGAATTTTTGAGGGAACGGCAGCTTTCGCGGCCCCTTGTCGGCCAGGGTCACCATGCGGGCGGTGTTCTCCAGGATGCGCAGTGGCACCGCCTCGTCGGCGAGGCCCATGCGCTTCGCGCGCCTTGCATCGATTGCCTTGCTCGTGAGAATCATGTCGAGCGCTGCCGCTGGCCCGATCAGTTTCGGAAGCCACTGCACGCCGTGCCACACCGGCATGATGCCGAGCATCACCTCCGGCAGCGAAAAGCGCGTCTTCGGATCGTCCAGCGCCACGCGGTAGCGGCAGGCGAGCGCCAGCTCCACGCCGCCGCCGACGCAGAAGCCGTTCACCATGGCGGTGGCGGGAAACGGCAGGTCGCGGATCTGCTGGAACACGTCCCAGCCGAGCTTCATGAACGCCGTGGCCTCGGCAGAGGTGCGAAAGCGCGTGAACTCCTCGACGTCCGCGCCGGCGATGAAGTTCTCCTTGGCCGAGCGGATGATGAGCCCCTTGGGGTTGTCGAGGCGGATGGCGCCTACGGCGCTGCCCAGCTCTTCGAGCGCCTCCCTCGAGAAGGTGTTGGTCGACTCGCCCGCCTTGTCGAACGTGAGCCAGACGAGCTTGTCCCGGTCGCTTTCCCAGCGCCAGTGCCGGGTGGAAGTCGCAGTGAGCCTGTCCATTAAACCGTCTCCACCATCATCGCGCCGCCCAGCCCGCCGCCGATGCAGATGCAGGCGATGCCGCGCTTCGCGTTGTTGCGCTTCAGGGTCTTCAGCAGGTGCAGCACGATGCGCGCGCCTGATGCGCCGACCGGATGGCCGAGCGCAATGGCGCCGCCGTCCACGTTCAGCCTTTCCTCAGGGAATTTCCCCAGGGGTTCCGAGAGGCCCAATTCCTCCCTGCAGAACTTCTCGTCCTGCCACGCCGCGAGGCAGCCGAGCACCTGTGCGGCGAAAGCCTCGTTGATTTCCCAGTAGTCGAGGTCGCTCAGGCCCAGCCCGTGGCGCTTGAGGATAGGCGTTGCCGCGTGCACCGGCCCGAGGCCCATCTGCGCCGGGTCGAGCCCGGCCCACTGAGAGTCCACGATGCGGCCCAGAGGCTCGAGGCGGTATTTCTTCAGCGCGTCTTCGCCGGCAAGAAGCACCCAGGCCGCGCCGTCGGTGATCTGCGAGCTGTTGCCGGGGGTCACGCTGCCGTACTTGCGGTCGAAGAACGGCCGCAGCTTTGCCAGGCCTTCCAGGGAGGCGTCGCGCCGCACGCCGTCGTCGAGCGCGTAGGCATTGCCGCTGCGGTCGTAGAGCGGCTCCACCTCGCCGCCGCCCGGCGCCAGGCGGCCCTCGTCCTGCGCTTTCGCCACCCGCTGGTGGCTTCTTACGGAAAAAGCATCCTGCTGCTCGCGCGTGATGCCGAACCGGTGGGCGAGGTTTTCGGCGGTCTGGCCCATGAGCAGGCCGACCATCGGGTCGGTCAGGCCCTTCATGATGCCGATGACCGGCGCCAGCAAGGATTTGAGAGGCAATCGGGCGAAGAGGGCCGCGCGCTGTCCCGTCGTCTTCGCGGAAGCCATGTCGGAAAACCAGTGGACCATCCTGTCGGCGTAGAGCAAAGGCGCGCGCGACAAGGCGTCGACGCCGCCGGCGAGCACCAGCTGCGAGCGCCCGGCGAGGATGTTGCTGATGCCGGAGTCGATCGCCTGCATGCCCGAGGCGCAGTTGCGCATCACGGTCCAGCCGGGGACCTTCTGCCCGGTGCCCATGCGCAGCGCGGCGACGCGGCCGATGTTCACTTCGTCCACGGAGGGCGCGGCGCAGCCGAGGATCACCTCGTCGAGCTGGTCCGGCCGGAACGGCTGGCGCATGAGCAGCGCGCGCCCCGCCTGGGTAGCGAGGTCGCTCGCGGCGAACGGCCCGGGACGATTCTTAGACTTGAGGAACGGCGTTCGCGCGCCGTCGATGATGTAGATGGGTGTCGCGTACATGGCTAGGCGGCCTTTGCCGCAACGGTGGATTTCTCTTCGAGAACCAGCTCTGCGCGGCCGAAGTCCTGCGGGAAGTCGTCGACCTTGATCACCTGCTTGCGCAGCGCTTCCTTGCGCTGCCATTGGGTCAATTCTTCCGGGGTGAGGATTATGTTCGGGTCGACGATGCCGCGCCGCTGACCCTCTCTCAATTTCCTGTCGAGAGGCTCGCAAGCGACCGTGGCGAGGAACGCCTGCTCGAGCACCGCGGTGGCCTCTTCGCCCGTCGGGTAGTACATGCCGGCGGTCAGGCGATCGCGGGCGACGCCCGGCTCGAGCGCGATCTGCGCGCATTCGCGGTTGCGCGAGTCGAGCGGCGGACGCAGCTTCTTGCCGGCGGGGAAGATCGCCCAGCGCAGCAGCCGGGCGAGCGGCTTCACCGGGAAGTTCGACAGGATGCCGTCGAGCGCCTGCTGCGCGCGGTAGAGCGCGTCGCGCACCGACCAGCGCACCAGCGGCAGGTCCTCCTTGAGGCGCCCCTCGTCCTCGTAGCGCTTCAGCGTGCAGGACACCAGGTACATCATCGACAGCACGTCGCCCAGGCGTCCGGAGATCTTCTCCTTGCGCTTGAGGGCGCCGCCCATCGCCAGCATCGAGATGTCGGCGAGGAAGGCGAAGGCGGCGGAAAGCCGCGAGGCGTGTCGGTAGTAGTGGCGGGTTTCAGAAGAACAATTCGAAGGAGTAGAAGCAAAGCTCGCGGTCACGCCGTAGACGAAAGCGCGGATGCCGTTGCGCAGCACGTGCCCGACATGCGAGGTAAACGCGTCGTCGAACTCGCGCGAGGCTTCGGTGCCGTGCATCTCCTTCGCGGCGCGCATCTCGCGCAGCACGTACGGATGGCAGCGGATCGCGCCCTGCCCGAAGATGATCAGCGAGCGCGTGAGAATGTTGGCGCCTTCCACCGTGATCGCCACCGGGGCGATCTGGTAGCCGCGTCCGATCCAGTTGCTCGGCCCGAGGCAGATGCCCTTGCCGCCGACGATGTCCATGGCGTCGTTGACGCACCAGCGGCCGCGCTCGGTCATGTGGTACTTGGCGATCGCCGAGAGCACCGCGGGTTTCTCGCCGAGGTCCACGGCGCCCGCAGTCATGATGCGAGTGGCGTCCATCATGTAGCAATGCGCCGCAATGCGGCCGAGCGCTTCTTCGACGCCTTCGAGGCGTCCGATCGGCGTCTTGAACTGGGTGCGCACGCGGGCGTACGCGCCGGTGAAGCGCACCAGCGCCTTGGTGCCGCCGACCGCCGAGGTCGGCAGCGAAATGGCGCGCCCGGCAGCGAGGCAGCCCATCAGCATCATCCAGCCTTTGCCGGCGTAATCCCGCCCGCCGATGATCCAGTCGATCGGCATGAACACCTCATTGCCGGAGGTCGGGCCGTTCTGGAATACGGCGTTGAGCGGCAGGTGGCGCCGGCCGATGTCCACGCCCGGCGTGCTGGTCGGGACGAGCGCGCAGGTAATGCCCAGGTCTTCTTCCTTCCCGAGGAGGTGATCAGGGTCGTACAGGCGGAACGCGAGGCCGAGGAGCGTCGCCACCGGGCCGAGCGTGATATAGCGCTTGTCCCAGGTAATGCGCATGCCGAGCACTTCCTTGCCCTGCCAGACGCCTTTGCACACCACGCCGGTATCCGGGATCGACGCAGCGTCCGAGCCCGCTTCCGGGCTGGTGAGCGCGAAGCAGGGGAGCTCTAGACCCTTGGCGAGGCGCGGCAGGTAATGATGCTTCTGCTCCTCGGTGCCGTAGTGCAGCAGCAGCTCGCCCGGCCCCAGCGAATTGGGCACCATGACCGTGATCGCCGCGGTGCTCGAGCGGGTCGCAAGCTTCTGCACCACGGCGGAATGCCCGAGCGCGCTGAAGCCCATGCCCCCGTACTGCTTCGGGATGATCATCCCGAGGAAGCCCTTGTCCTTGATGAACTGCCAGACGTGCGGCGGCAGGTCCTGGCGCTCGTGCGTGATCTCCCAGTCGTCGCACATCGCGCACAGCTCCTCCACCGGTCCCTCGAGGAACGCCTGCTCCTCCGCGGAGAGGCGCGGCTGCGGCATGTTGATGAGCTTGTCCCAGTCCGGCTTGCCGGAGAAAAGATCGCCATCCCACCAAACCGAGCCGGCGTCGATCGCCTCCTTCTCGGTCTGCGACATGTCGGGAAGGATGCGGCGGTACACCGCGAGAATGCGGTCCGTAATCAGCTTTCTCCGAATCCCGGGAATATTCACGATCGCCGCGACGGCCACGAAAGCCGCCCAGGCGAAAACATTCGTCGTAAGGCCGAAGAGCAGCGCCGCGGCCGCCAGGGTCCATGCCCACAGCGGCAGGCCGAAGAAGCCGAACACGAGGAAAACGGCAACCGCACCGAGGGCAATGGCGAGGGCGAGCATGGCGTTCTCCTAGGCGGCTTTGCGCACGGCGTTCTTGAGGGGCGCGGTGAGCCCGGCGGCGAGGAAAGCGGTCAGCCGGTCCTCGAGCAGCTGCGCGTCGTAGCGATCTTCGGGCTTGCAGCCGGCAATCAGCTGCACCGTGTCGGTTGCCGCGAGCGTGTAGGCGAGGGTGCCGAACATGAAGTGCATGCGCCACACCAGCTCCTCGCGCGGCATCTGCGGCAGCGTGCGCTCGAAAGCCGCCTTGTAGCGCTCCATGGCCGGCGCATAGAGTTGGCCGATCAAGGCGCGGATATGCTTCGCCGGCTCGGTATAAGTGCGGCCGAGCAGGCGGATGAAATTGCGGCCGCCGGTGCGGGTGTCCTCGATCATGCGCAGGCCCTCGCCGACGAAGGCGCGGATGATGGCGTCGGGCGAAAGCGCTCGTCCGGACGTCTCGAGCGCTTCGAGCGCGGCGATGCGGGCAGCGTTCATCGGGTCCAGGCGCCGGCGGAATACCGCCTCGATGAGCGCATCCTTGGAGCCGAAGTGGTAGTTGACTGCCGCAAGATTGACGCCCGCCTTGGTGGTGAGCTGGCGCATGGAGGTGCCCTCGAATCCGTGGAGCATGAAAAGCTCCTCGGCGGCGTCGAGGATTCGGGTGCGGGTTTCGTGCTGGGGCTTGACTGCGCGAAGTGACATGGTTGGCTCGAACGGTTTTCAAACGAACGTTTGAATGGTAGCGGCCGCTTCTCCGGTCCGTCAAGCTTGTGTCCATGACGGGTATGGATTTCCTCGGCCTGATCCTGCTGTCGATGGCCTGGCTGCTGTTCCTCGCGGGTATCGGCCTGCGCGTCTGGCCGCTGGCGGGCATCGGCGGGTCGCTCGCCGTATTTTTCACTCTGCCGGCGCTGGCGAAATACGGCGTCGCTCCTCCCCTGCCGTGGCTGTGGATCCTCTTGCCGCTGGTCCTGCTATTCAAGAGGCGATAATCGAGCAGTGAAGCGCAACGAGTGGGCGTCCATCCGGACGCTCCTTCCCTACCTGCTGGAATACAAGTGGCGAGTGGTGATCGCGCTCGCCTTCCTGGTGGTCGCCAAGCTCGCCAACGTCGGCGTGCCGCTGGTGATGAAGGAGGTGGTCGACGGGCTGGATGCGCCCGCGCAGATCGTCGCCGTGCCGGTGGCGCTGCTCGCGATCTACGGCATCCTGCGGTTCTCGACCACGCTGTTCCAGGAGCTGCGCGACGTGCTGTTCGTGCGCGTCACGCAGCGCGCCATGCGCCGCCTGGCGCTGAACGTGTTCCGCCACCTGCACCAGCTCAGCCTGCGGTTCCACCTCGAGCGCCAGACCGGGGGCATGACGCGCGACATCGAGCGCGGCACCAACGGCATCTCGACGCTGCTCTCCTACATCATTTTCTCGATCCTGCCGGTGCTGCTCGAGTTCGCCCTGGTGGCGCTGGTGCTGCTGCGGCGGTTCGACTGGCGCTTCGCCGCGGTCACGTTCGGCGCGGTGGCCATCTACATCGCGTTCACCGTGCTCGTGACCGAGTGGCGCATGGAGATCCGCCGGCGCGCCAACGAGCTGGACTCGAAGGCGAACACGCGGGCCATCGACAGCCTGCTCAATTACGAGACGGTGAAGTACTTCGGCAACGAGGAGTTCGAGGCGCGCCGCTACGACGAGAACCTGCGCAAGTACGAGGACGCCGCCACCAAGAGCGAATCCTCGCTCGGCCTGCTCAACATAGGCCAGAGCCTGATCATCGCCGCCGCGGTCACGCTGCTCATGCTGCTCGCCGCCGAGGGCGTAGTGGCGCAGAGCTTCACGCTCGGCGACCTGGTGCTGGTGAATGGCCTGCTGATCCAGCTCTACATTCCGCTGAATGTGCTCGGCATGGTGTACCGGAACATCAAGCAGTCGCTCATTGACATGGACCGCATGTTCAGCCTGCTCTCGGTCAACATGGAGGTGCAGGACAAGCCGGGCGCCGTCGAGCTGCCTGCCGGGCCGCCGACCGTCGCTTTCCACGATGTCGACTTCCATTACGAAAGCGCGCGGCAGATCCTCCACGGGGTGAGCTTCACCATCGCGGCCGGCCAGCGGGTGGCGGTGGTGGGCCACTCGGGCTCGGGCAAGTCGACCTTGGCGCGCCTGCTCTACCGGTTTTACGACGTGACGCGCGGCGCCATCACCATCAACGGCGTCGACCTGCGCAACATCCGGCAGGCGGGCCTGCGCGGCGCGATAGGCATCGTGCCGCAGGATACGGTGCTCTTCAACGACACGATCCTCTACAACATCCGCTACGGGCGTCCGGAAGCGAGCGACGAAGAAGTGATCGAGGCGGCGCGCGCCGCCCATATCCATGACTTCATCGAGGGCCTGCCGGCGAAGTACGCCACGATGGTGGGCGAGCGCGGGCTCAAGCTATCGGGCGGCGAGAAGCAGCGCGTCGCCATCGCGCGGGCGCTGCTCAAGAACCCGCGCATCCTCATCTTCGACGAGGCCACCTCGGCGCTCGACTCGCGCGCCGAGAAAGCCATCCAGGCCGAGCTCGAGCGCATATCGCAGGGACGAACCACGCTCGTCATCGCCCATCGCCTGTCCACCGTCATGGATGCGGACCAGATCCTGGTGCTCAACCACGGCCGCATCGCGGAGCGCGGCACGCATGCCCAACTCCTTGAGCAAAAAGGGGAATATGCGAGGATGTGGGCGTTGCAGCAGCAGCAGGCGCAAGTCGACGCCGCACTACAGAGCGTCGAAGAAGCTTTGTAGCCTCAGCCCGACAGCGGGCATATTTCATAGCTCAAATTAGCTAAGCCTCTTAGCTCCATGATTCTGCTTGCCTTTTTTAGATCCTGTGGTCTAGACTGCGATAAGCCATGCGCCAGTAGGGGCATAGCACACAACCAACGAAAACCAACCGCTAACGAAAAGAATTCGTCGTATGGCGACACCGCAAAGGAAGTTGCATTCGCTCGAGGGCATCGTCGCAGCCTGTGCCCTGTTTTTCGTCCTCGCTATCTCCGTAGGTTTCGCCCGGGCAGACAGCGCCAAGCCGGTCTTCCTGCGCTCCTCGTCCGCCCTGGTGCAGGATGCGGTGACCGGCGACGTCGTTATCGCCAAAAACAGTGACGCGGTTGTCCCTATTGCGTCGATCACGAAGCTGATGACCGCCATGGTCATCCTGGACCGGGGTCTCGACCTCGAGCAGCGCATCGTGCTGTCGCGCGAGGACGTGGATTCCGTGAAAGGCACGCGCTCGCGGCTGCGCACCGGCACAGTGCTGACGCGCGATGAGCTCCTGCTCCTCGCGCTGATGGCGTCCGAGAACCGCGCCGCCGCGGCGCTCGGCCGCACCTACCCGGGCGGCATGCCGGCTTTCGTCACTGCAATGAACGCCAAGTCCGATGCGCTCGGCATGACCGACAGCCATTTCGTCGAGCCGACCGGACTCTCGCCCGCCAACGTCGCAAGCGCCCGCGACCTCGCCAAGCTGGTCCGCGCGGCGCACGCCTACCCGCTCATCCGCGAGTATTCCACGCGCGGCAAGACGCGCGTCATGTCGTTCGGCCGGCCGCTCAACTTCGTCAACACCAACGGCCTGGTGCGTAGCGCCTACTGGGAAATCGACCTGTCGAAGACCGGCTACATCAGCGAGGCCGGCCGCTGCCTCGTCATGCACGTGCGCATGGCCGAAAAGGAGCTGATCGTGGTGCTGCTCGACTCCTGGGGCAAACGCTCCCGGATCGGCGACGCCAACCGCATCCGCAAGTGGCTCGAGAAGAATATCGAGCGCACTGCCAGCGCCCCCGACAGCGCCAGCTAATTCGGGGTCAGGGTCGTAATTATTCCGTGGTACCAGGGGCGCCGCCTAGCGGCGTAAATCGCCCGCGGCTGCTCTGTCTTGGGCCCCGGCTTGCCACGCTGAATCCGCGCCCCCTCCGGCGCGACCATCCTGGCCTTGAATTGCTCGCTCGCGAGCGGATAGCCGCCATTCGTTGACTCGCGGATGGATTGCTGCAAGCGCTCGTCGAGCGCCTCATCGAATAGCGCGCGGTATGCCGCGTGCCGCTTCCCGGTGTCGCCGGACAAGGCAAGGAGCTCCGCATGCGGGCGGATCAGCGGATCGCTCCGCAAGCCGGCATTGATCGCATAGCTCGACCAGAGATAGGCGCCTGGGTGGTCTGCCATCCTGGCGCGCACCGGGTTGAGCTCGATGTACCGATAGCAGGCGAGCACATAGGTCGCGGATTCCGCGATGCACGAGCGGAACCTGCCTTCCCACAGCGTTCCGGTGCGCGCGTAGCGCCGGTTGAAATAGCGGGCGTAGCAGCGACCAAGGTCGCGCATCAGCAGCGCGCAACCTCGCGCCGTCGAAGGCGTCATCAGCAGATGGACATGGTTGGTCATCAGGCAGTAGGCGTGCAGCTCGCAACGGTACTTCGAGGACAAATGGCGGAGGTAGCCGAGGTAGGTCAGGTAGTCGCCATCCGCCCCAAAACAGGCCGTCCGGTTGTTGCCACGTTGGATCACGTGGAGCGCCATGCCCGGAACAATCAGCCTCAGCGGCCTCGACATACCGGCATCAACGCCTGCAGCCGCAGGGTCGTTGACAGAATAATTACGACCCTGACCCCGAATTCAGGCCGCGACCAGGCCGTGGACAGCAAAGAGGCCTTTACGGTCGGTCCAGATTCTTTTCCCCGCGAAGCCGGCGTCCCGGGCGAGAGTCCGGAATTCCTCGACCGAGTACTTGTAGGAATTCTCGGTGTGGACGGATTCGCCGACGTCGAACGCGAAGCGGTGTCGCCGCAGCCGCACCACCTGGCGCGCGAGCGACACCAGGTGCATCTCCACGCGGCCGAGAGCGGCGTTGTAGAAGGCGTAGTGCGAGAAGCGCTGCAGGTCGAAATCGGCGCCGAGCTCGCGGTTGATGCGCGCGAGCATGTTCAGGTTGAACGCCGCGGTAACGCGCCGCGAGTCGTTGTACGCGGCGTGCAGGATGTTGGCATCCTTCTTCATGTCCACGCCGACCAGCATGCGCGCCGCCTGGCCGCGCGTCATGGAAAGAAACGCGTGCGCCTCGTTGGGAGTCAGGTTGCCGATGGTGGAGCCCGGGAAGTACACCACGCGCCGCGCGCGCGGCGGCGGCAGCTCGAGCGGCCGCGAAAAATCCCCGTGCACCGGCGCGATGCGCAACCAGGGGAATTCCCGGTACAGACGCTGTGCCGCCGCGCGCAGCGCCGCCGCGGAAATGTCGACCGGCAGGTAGGCCGCCGGGCGCAGCGCCCGGATCAGCAGCCGGGTCTTCAGGCTCTCGCCGCTGCCGTACTCGATGAGCTCGCAGCCCCTGCCGGCAAAGCGCGCCAGGGCGGCCATGTGCCGCCGCGTGAGCGCCAGCTCGGCGCGCGTCAGGTAGTACTCGGGCAGGCGGCAGATGCGCTCGAACAGGCGGCTGCCGGCGGCATCGTAGAAGTACTTCGGCGGCAGCGACTTCTGCGGAAGCGACAGTCCCGCCACCACGTCGGAGAGAAAATCAGGGACAGACCCCATTTTTTCGGCATTGTAGAATGCGCCGCCATGCCCGTGGTGACCTGCATCGAGGACCTGAGAAGCCTCGCGGAGAAGCGAGTCGCGAAGGCCATCTTCGAATACGTGGACCGCGGCTCCTACGCCGAGGCGACGCTGCGTGCCAACCGCACGGACCTCGAGCTGCTCACGCTGCGCCAGCGCGTGGGCATCGACGTCGACAACCGCTCCACCCGTACCACCATGCTCGGGCAGCAGGTAACCATGCCGGCGGCGCTCGCGCCCATCGGGCTGTGCGGTCTCAACTGGGCGGATGGCGAGATCCTCGCGGCGCGCGCCGCCGAGCGCTTCGGCGTGCCCTTCACGCTGTCCACCATGTCGATCTGCTCGATCGAAGACGTGGCGGCCGCGGTGGCGAAGCCGTTCTGGTTCCAGCTCTACGTGATGCGCGACCGCGACTTTGCGGCTTCGCTCATCGAGCGCGCCAGGGGCGCCGGCTGCTCGGCGCTGGTGCTGACCCTCGACCTGCAGATCCAGGGTCAGCGCCACCGAGACCTGAAGAACGGATTGACCGTTCCGCCGAAGCTTACGCTCGGCACGCTGATGGATGTCATGGCGAAGCCCTCCTGGGCGCTCAACGTGCTGCGCGGAAAGCGCAAGTCGTTCGGTAACCTGGAGGGCCGCATCCCGGACGCGAAGAGCCTCACCACGCTGTCGCAATGGATCGCCGGGCAGTTCGATCCCACGCTCTCGTGGAAGGACGTCGAGTGGGTGAAGAAGCTGTGGGGCGGCAAGCTCGTGCTGAAGGGCATCCTCGACGCCGAGGACGCGAAGATCGCCGCGCAATGCGGCGCCGACGCCATCGTGGTCTCCAATCACGGCGGCCGCCAGCTGGACGGCACGAGCTCCTCCATCCGGGCGCTGCCCGAGGTAGTGGCGGCAGTCGGCAACAAGCTCGAGGTCTGGGTCGACGGCGGCATTCGCAGCGGCCAGGACATCATGCGCGCGCTCGCGCTGGGCGCCCGCTCGACCATGATCGGAAAGGCCTACGTGTACGGCCTGGGCGCGATGGGCGAGCGCGGCGTGGCGCTCGCGCTCGAGCTGATGCGGCGCGAGCTCGACGTCACCATGGCGCTGTGCGGCCTGCGCGACGTGCGCGAAGCGAGCCCGGCGATCCTCAAGCCCCTCTGAGCTTCGCTCGCCGCGCGAAGCGCGCCGGATCCATCGCATCCACCAGCTTCCCCTCGAGCGGCAACGGCTCGCTCTCGAGCTCGCTCGCGATCAGCTCTGCGGCGAGCGCCGCCCAGATGAGGCCGCGGGAACCGTAGGCGAATGCACCGTAGACGCCTTCGTCCAGCTTGCCGACCACCGGCAGGCGGTCGGGCGCCACCGCACGGAATGCCACGCGCCCGTCGAATGACCGGTTTTCCAGCGCAGCGCCGGTGATGGCCTGGAGCCTGAGCAGGTTCCCTTCGTGACCTTCGCTTCTGAGGGAAGCGTCGGGGTCGTCGATGTCATAGCTTGCCCCGACCACGCACAGGCCGTCGACCGGCGGCAGCACCATGCCGCCGCGCAGGACCACGACGTGCGGCGGCTCGAACGCGTCTTCCGGCACATAGGTCAGCTGACCGCGCACGCGGCGCAGGCGAAGATGCGGTACAGGGTGCAGCTTTTTCGCCTCGAAGGAGCTGGCGAGGATCACCACCGGCGCGCGCGGCAGATCCTCCACCTCGGAGGAAAATCTCCTTTCGAGGCGCGGGCCGCACGCCGCTAGCTGCGCTTCCACGAGGGAGCGCGGCTGGATCCATCCGCCCGCGGGAAACCACAAGCCGCTCGCCGGCAGCGGCACGCCGGCATGCGCGCTTGCCTCGTCGCGCGTTGCGTACTGCGCGTACTCGTGCGGCAGTTCCAACGCGGCGAGCGCCCTGCGCTGAGAAGCTTCTTCCTTCTCATCGCGGGCGAGCTGCAGCACCCCGCAGGGGTCCCACCTGAGGTTTTGCAGAGAAGACCACGCGCTTATGGACCAGAGAAAAGCCGCCCGGGTGAGCCGCGCAAAGATGCTGTCGTCCGGGGTGACGATCGGGTGAAAGGTGCCCGCGTGGTTGCCCGATGCTTCCTGCGCCGGCGCGGCATGGCGCTCGTACAGCGTTACGTCCCAACCTCGGGTGCACAGCCGCTCGCACACCGCGGCCCCGGCAAGGCCGGCCCCTACGACCGCCGCAGTTCTTGAAGTTGCTGTGGAGGAGGCATTTCCCTTCAAAGACTTCGCGATGAGCATCTCGCGCTTGCCGCCGAAGCCCGGGCGCTTCTCGACGGCGAAGCCGGTGTCGTGCAGGGCTTTGCGCACTTCCGCGGCGACGCTCCAGGTGGCCGCCGTGGCGCCGGGCGCGGCGAGGCGCGAAAGGTTGCGCATGATCGCCGGCGACCACATGTCCGGGTTCTTCGCCGGCGCGAAGCCGTCGAGGTAGAAGGCGTCGGCGGCGAGGCGCAGCTCGCGCGTGACCTTGATGTCGGCGAAGAACAGCGTGAGGACGACCTGGCCGCCGTCGAGCTCGAGTCGGTGTGCGCCCGGCACGAGCATCGGCCATCTTGCGTGCAGCTCGCTCGCTTCCTTTTTTAGGTCGCACCGCGAGTGGATTTCCTCCAAGTCGGAAAGGCAGAAAGGACGCTTCTCGATCGAGACGAAGTGCAGCCGCTTGCAGCGCGCCGCATCCGCCCGCCACGCGCGCCAGGTGGCGAGGAAATTGATGCCGGCGCCGAAGCCGGTCTCGAGGATGACGAACCGCTCGCGCCCGGCCCAGCGCTGCGGCAGGTCATTGCCCCGCAGGAAGACGTGCCGTGCCTGCTCCGGCCCGCCGCCGGCGCTGTGGTAGACGTCGTCGAAGGCTGCCGAGTAGGGGACACCGTCCCGGAAATCGAGGCGGGCGGGGGCGAGCGGCTCCGGCACGCCCCTATTGTGTGCCGAGCTGCTGCAGCCATGGGAACCCTTCTATGCTGCCTTCGAGGCCTGGGCGTAGCCGCCGGTGATGAACGACTCGATGAGCGGGTCTACCTGCTCCGGGCGAGTGACCGGCCCCATGTGCGCCAAGCCGTCGAGCTGCGTGACGAGCGCCCGGGGCAGAAGCCCGCCCAACAGGCGCACCGCGCGCCGCGCTGCCGCCGTGGACGACGTGCCCGAAAGAAGCAGGCAGGGAATATCCAGCGCGCGCAGTGCATCCGCGCTCCAGCGGTCCAGGAAGGTCGCCTGCCAGCCGTCGCGCAGCCTGCGCACCGTGGCGATGAGCTTCGGCCGGCGCTCTTGCGGCGTCGCCGCCCACGCGCCCGGTCCGGTCCAGTAGTCGATGAAGCGCTCGGCGGCCGCTTCTTCGGCGCCGCGCTCGAGCAGGCCGACGGTGTCGTCGCGCACCGCCTCGATCTCGCGCGTCGCCGGCTCGCCCGGACACAGCGCCGCAAGCGTTCCCCAGATGGCGGGCTCGTAGAGCACCATCGAGCGCACGCGCGGACGGTGGTTGGCGGCGATGCGTAGCGCCACCGCTGCGCCGTAGGAATGTCCCACCAGGTGAAGCGGACCGCTGGCAGGAAGCGACGCCTCGAGCGGCGCGGCTTCGTCGGCCAGGGTGAAGTCGCGGCCGCCTTCCCAGGGCTCGCGCTCGCCGTGCCCGTAGAGATCGACGGCGAGCACACGGAAGCGCGGCGCCAGGCGCGTGACGAGGCCGCGGTACTGGCGCCAGCTGCTCGCGAACGAGTGGATGCAGAGGACGCAGGCGATCACCGCTGCACCCACCAGCGGTTTTCCAGCACCTGCGCGATGCGCCGCGCGGCGCGTGCTGCGCCGTCGGTCTCGACCGCCTTGTAGCGCACCGGGCGGTGCATCGCGGCAAGCGCGCGCTCGGCGAGCGACTGAGTCGTGATCTCGCGATAGGGCATGGAGAAGTCGGCGCCGTAGTTGCCCAGGCGGCGGCGCACGTGCACGCACTGCTCGAAGTGCCGCCGCAGCGGGAAGCTGAGGAACGGCCGGCGCAGCGCGACGAGCTCCATGCAAGTGGAAAGCCCGCCCTGCACCAGCGCGAGATCGCAGCAGGCGAGGTGCTCGAAGAGGTTGTGGACGTACGGCTTGACCTCCAGACCGTCCATGCGCGGGAAGGTGTCCGGGGAAAGGCGTGGACCGGCCACCAGGACGAGGCGCAGCTCGGGCACCTCGCGCTTCATGCGCGGGAAGGCCTGCGCGATGCGCTCGAGCAGGTGCCGCCCGACGCCGGTGCCGCCCACCGCGGCGATCGCGATCTTTTCTTCTGGCTTGTACCCCAGCTTGCGCCTTGTCTTTTCCGCGTCGGAGAACGCCTTGGGGTCGAACGGCAGGGCGTAGCCGCTGTAGCTGAAGTTGCGGTCGGTCCACTCGCGGATCGAAGGCAGGCCGGGGCCGAACGGGTCCTCCGTGACGTCCTCGGGGTTGCCGACGAAGATGGCGGCGTCACGTACATAGGGAAAGCGCGCCACGTGCTCGATGTCGTCGGCGTTGCGGTCGGCGCACAGGTGCGCCTCGCGTTCGTCGTTCGCGGCGTCTCCGCCCATGGGCAGGCAGCCGACGAAGTCGGTGAGGAACACGAAGGGCTGGCGCTTGAGCTCCGGGTTCTCGTGGTAGTAGTAGTCGACGTCCCAGGATTCGTCGCCGATCACGAGGTCGTAGTGCTCCTCGCGCATCAGGTCGGCGAAGGTCATGAAGTTGTTGACCATCACCTCGTCCATGGTGCGCAGGGCGAAGAACGCGTTCAGGTCGTGCTCGCCCGCGACGTGCTCGAAGTGGCGGCTTTCGTTGGCGAGGCGCGCGGTGATGGGGTGCACGCGCTCGCCTTCCCGCGCCAGGTAGGTGGCTGCCGG
>Ga0247825_10000800_pt1 | contig 20372 bp, 20 predicted proteins | sample 13C_Vanillin_Day_FD_194413 | JGI IMG/M metagenome (GOLD analysis project Ga0247825, IMG submission 194413) | Soil microbial communities from agricultural site in Penn Yan, New York, United States - 13C_Vanillin_Day48 | ecosystem: Environmental > Terrestrial > Soil > Agricultural land | place...
GCCGGGGCTGGACAGTTGGTCGATCCGCTCGAACAGCGCGTCGTGCGCCGCCCCCGGGAGGTACGCCAGCAGTCCCTCCACCGACCAGGCGGTCGGCTTACCAGGGTCGAAGCCTGCAGCGTGGAGCGCGGCAGGCCAGTCGTCTCGCAGATCGACGGCCACCGGGCGACGATCTGCCTTCGCTCTGGCCCCGTGGTCGGCGAGGACCTCCTCCTTGAATTCCAGCACCTGCGTTTGGTCGACCTCGAAGACCGTCGTGCCGGTCGGCCAGTCCAAGCGATACGCCCGTGCGTCCAACCCGGCCGCGAGGATCACCGCCTGCGACACGCCCGCGCTCGTAGCGGTCGAGAAGAACTCGTCGAAGAATTTGGTCCGACTACCCATGAAACCCGAGACCGGCATGTCCCCGAGTGACGACGGGTCGGCCAACAGCCCGGTGAAATGCGGTTCACCCGCCGCTTCGACGAACCACCGCGCGAAGTCGTCCTGGATCAACGCGTCGGGGCGAACTGTCTCCAACGCCCGGAAGGTCGCCACTCCCAACGCGGTCAGGCCCACGCTACTGACGATGTCCCAACTGTCTCCATCCGTTCGCATCGCTGAAGCACCCTCCCGAACTCGTCGCAGAACCGGAGCCGACGATCGAGCAGGGCAGAGCGGAGCGGCGACGAGGCCAGAGAAGTTCGGCGAGGCCTCACCGAAATCCGGGCCCAGCGTGATCGACCGAACCCGCGCAATTCTACGCTCGGGGCCATCGCAATCAGCCGGAGCCGATTCGCCGACCAGCACCCGCTTTGTCCCATCCTCGGACAAGACCGACGCGACCAGGCCGAGTGGCACAGGACCGAACATGTGGTGTACAACATAGTCGGCCACGATGTGAACCAGATCACAACCGTGACCGTGAGGCACACATATCGGTAACCGACGAAAGCAGGACACATGGCGACAACCTCGATTGCCCCGACGACTCCCACCGGACGGCAGACGCCCCGGCACAGCGGCACGATGAGCACCGCGGAGATCAAGTCGAGGATCGAGGCCATGTTCGCCGACGACCGCAGGCCCACCCGCCCCGCGGTCACGAACTGACGAAATCGCCCCGACGAGGGAATCGGATGGAACACCGCGTGACGTGTCCGTCCGCTCCCCCGCCGCGCGTCGCACTCGAAACCGTTGCAGCACAAGCAGAGACGCCCCGCATCTCGGGATGACAACCGGCAGGTTACGGATAAACGATGTCCAACAGTGCGCCGACAGTCTCGCGGATCAATTGAACCGCTCGATCGAAATCGACGACTGTGGTCTCGAGCCGCTCACGTTGACCGAGCAGCATGGTGATCTCGACGAGCTGCGACGATCCGGAATGCAATCCGGCTGCTGCAGAGGTCCGGACCCGGCGCCTTATGAAGCCCAGTCCGCAGGACAGGGGAAGAAACGAGAGTTTTCGAGCACTTCGGCATCGATCTCATCGAATCCATCAGGTAAGTTCACACGCCCGAGGCGCATCGCCAGGACCTGGACGAGACTCTGTCCCCCGGCCAGGACCTTGCCGTCGCCGCCCGCGGACTCCAGAGTCTTGACGGCCTCGGCGATGCTGGAGGGACGGCTGTAGGAATGGTGCAGCCTTCATGGGTGCATCCTCACTTTCCCACGAATTTCGGCACACGGTTCTCGGCTCGGGCGAGCTGCCTCTCAGCGAAGTCCGGCCTGGTCCAGCACTGATCGAACTCGGCATCGAGCCGGTCGTCCCAGCTGTCGGGTTCGGTCAGCGCCTGCACCGCACGCTTGGAATACATCAGCGAGTGCGGTGCAAAGGAGGCGATCTCCGCCCCATCACCGCGGCACAGAACGCCCCCTGGCGGGCCCGATTCCGGTGCCCGGCCGGCTGCCCGGCACCGGCATCCCGACCCGACCCGACGAGACCGCGGCTCACACACCCGCACCGGTGTGCTCTGGAGCAGTCCGGTCACCGGCCGGACTCACCCCGCTGCTGCGCCGATCGCGGTCGCCGGAGGCGTGCGGATGGCGCACTTATCGGTCTGCGGCGACCATGTGCAGTCGTTTCGGCGCGCTGAGCGGACTAACCCGGATGGACTGACGATCCGGTGACGGGAACGTCGGTGCGGGCAGCCCGGATCCGCATCATGGCGGAGTGCCGGGTGGTCGGGATGAACCCCGGCAGCAGGAACCCCCACATCTCGTCGACCCGCTGCTCGAGATCCACGCGATGAGTCAGGACCTGGGACACGGTCTGGACTCCGGTGAACGCGCCGATGACGAACCGCGCGAACGTCGGTGGGTCGATGGTGTCGACAAGGTCGCCCTCGTCGACCGCACGGGCCGCCAACGCTTGACAGGCGGCGATCCAATCCAAGTAGGGGCCCGCGGGGCCACGGTCGTCGGCGCTGAGCTCGAGGGTGATGCGGATCCCGGCCCGCACGATCGGGTCCTGCACGATCTGCCGGGCCATCTCGTGGCAGAGCATCACGATCTGCTCGATCGCCGACGCCTCCTGCGCGGCGATGGCGTGCACCGCGGCGATGGAGATCTGGTGTTGCTCGGCGATGATGTGCCGGGCCAAGTCCTCCTTGGACCGCAGGTGAAAGTACAACGCCCCCTTCGTCATGCCCGCCGCCTCCAGGATCTCGGCGAGACTGGCGCCCTCGAACCCGGACTCATTTCCGCTGCCCCGCGGACGATCTGCGCCCGGGTCACCGCCGCCCGTTGCTGTTGCACCATGTACCGCACCTTCCGTGCCCTTCGCGGCTGCAGGCCGGTGACTTTCGATCGCACCGGCGCAGCCTGCGCGAAGCTACCACCGGGCACCGGTGCGCCTCACCGGGAAAGCCCGCGTCCACCTGCACAGCCGCCGATACCCGCTCACACGAAAAACAGACCACCGTGCCGCTTCTTCGGTTGGCTCCCCCCGGTCAGCTCCAGCGCCGTGGCGGCTCGGGTGTGTCGCTATCGGCGGTCACGGTACTGCTCGGCGATCTCGTCGGCGTCCCGTGCCAGCCAGGTCAGCTCCCCCACCGATCCATCCCCGAGCAAGAGCAGATCCGCCCATCGGCACTGCGGCCCGCGGACGCACACCGACGCCAACCCGGAATCCGACAACGTCTGCCACAGCTGCTCACCCACCAGCGACCCCATGCCCCCCAATTCGACCGCAACACATCGCACTGACCCGAGGAACAGACCGGCCAGTCCGACCTCGAACACCCGCACCCACCACCGGGCGCTGTGCACCACACGCCGCCGATCTCTCTGCGCCCGGGCGGGTGGAGTTCGGGAGGATCGGTACCAGGCGAGTCGATCGGTCCGCCGCCGAATCGGCTCTGCCAGAACCAACGCCCGCACTCGAATGCGCGATATTTAGCGCCCCTGGAACGGGAATGCCACCGGGGGCTACCGGGTTCGTTCTGGTCAGGGTGCCCCGGTCGAGGGGACGCTATCGAGACGCGCCTTCGATGCTCGTCCGGCGGTGAACTCCCTCGCTAAGAGAGAAGGACAACTTCGGCCTGATCCTCTGATCCCCAACGCCCACAGCCGATCGTGTCTCGTCCTCGTGACGCACCGTGGTCCGGGTATCTCCGCGTCGGCGCTAGGCTGTCCGAGGGCTCTCATCGTCGGGCTTGCCCGGGATCAGGACTGTGAATGGGCAGGGACGGAAACGGGATGCCGCTAGCGTTGTTTCGCACCCACTGGCGCTGTTGATGACCTTCTGCTCTACAACAGTCGCTCCTGCACATGAGACGCTCGAAGCTACCGGGACCGGCGTCGCGCTCGCTCCACGACCCGATGTCATCCCATTTCGGTCGAAAGTTGACGCATACAAGAGACGTCAGATCATCTCCACGGCGGACCGACTTCCTCGGTACCCATCCGGGAATCGTTCAGCACGTCCGAAAAACAAGAGCCGTATCGAGGCGATGTTCGCCGATCGGGAGGAGCCGGAGAACCAGCAGGACCGATCACGTTGATCGGGCGCGGTGCGGGTACCCGCACAGGACCGGTGAACACCTGTTCTCGATGGGTGCCGATCTGACCGGTGCGCACTGTGTTTCATTCATCAACCACACCAAGGACCCTGAAAATGTCTACTCGAATTGCCGCCGCGCTCTCCGCGGTTGCCATCACCCTGTCCCTCGGCGCCCTCACCGCGCCCACAGCTTCGGCCGCACCGGCAGTACCCGCCGCGACTCCCGCCGCCGGGTCGGTGACGATCTGCTTCGGTGTACCGCTGGGATCGGCCAGCCTCAATTGGTGCTTCTGACAAAGCCATACTGCGTGTGACCGATGTTGCACGCCGCGGCTGCGACGCCGGGATCCTGACCTTCTCGGACGCCGGGATCCTGACCTTCTCGGAGTTGAACTCATTCGCTGTGAGCACATCCGGTGCCCTGAGTTTTCAGCGCCGCCGGTCGCTGCGGTCGTCCCGCCGATCGTCTCGCCGATCGGTGCGGCGTCGGACTCCATGTGCCACCACCGCCGCCGTGGCGACCGTGGTGGCGGTACGCGCGACCGGGGCGGGTCCGATCACCGCTGCTCGGCGCAAACGTCTGGCTGCTAAAGGCATGTCAGGCACCAACTTCCTCGTCTGTTTCGATTGCGGCCAGCAGGGCCTGCACCGGGATGCGCCCACTTGCCACGAGTTGTCCACCGGCGCGGCGTGTGGCCGACGCGAACGGTGCGGCCCACGTGTTCTCCCATACCAGCACGGCCGCTGTACTTCCGGGGTCGATCGCCGCAGCGACCGCGTCGACGTCGTCCTCGCTGAGGAGCATCGCCAACTCGGTCTCGTAGGACCGCAACTCGCCGATCTCACTGTCGTCGAGGTCGGAGAGCTCATACGCTTCGAGTGACCCGTCCATGTCCTTCCTCAGAAGTAGAAGATCCAGGACACGGACTATTCCGCGTTCGACGAGGTCACCGAGTGCGGGTGCGATTTCCCCGTTGAACTTGCCGCCGGGGAACTCCACCACGATCCAGTCGACTGGACCGAGCTCGTCAATTTCTTCGGTCATGTTCGCCACATCCTCCTCATGTTGTCGATTCTTGTGGGGTGCCATGTGTGAGCAGGGCAGGCCGGGCCACCAGTTCCACCAGGAACAGCGCCACCACGGTGACCATCACGACCAGGCCTGACGGGTACCTCCAGAACACGAGAGTCATCGTGGCGATGGCTTCACGCGCGTGTGCGGCACGACCGCGAGCGGGTGCTTGGCCACACCCGACCCCTCGGACGTGTGTGGTGCCTGCTCTTTACTTCAGCAGGATCACCTCGGTGACCGATAGGGCTGAATGACCCCTTGACGTCGGGCATCGTGCATGGCGGGGCGCACGACACACGGTGGGAGACGGATTCGGTCGATTGGTGACTCCGCCAGTGGCGAACCTCGTCGACGATGCCGTGGCCGGACACGATGGGCCGTCGACCGGGGCAGTTGACTGTTTCTCTCCTGCTCGCCGCGAAACCCCATCGCGTCGGTTCGCCGCAGTTACTCGCGGGAAAGCATGGCGGCTGCTTCGCGCTCGAGGTCGACGAACGGCTCACCGCTGACGTCGACGGCGACCCTGTTCAAGGTGCCGCCGGTGAACGCCCACGGGGCGGTACCCGGATAGTCGTCGGTGACGGGTTCGCCGGCGTCGTGTCCGGCGTTGAGTCCCTCGCCGCCGATCCCGAATTTTCCTGCCTGGGTGTGGATCCGGCCCTCGGCCACCTTGCGGTCACCGTAGTAGAGACTCAGGACCCCGTGAGCGTGGCCGGGTGGGTCCTCACCGTCCTTGTCGAAGGACGCCGCCAGGATCAGGTTCTCACCGGTCGGCAACTCCTCGTCCGCTCGGATCAGCTGCTGTTCGCTGCCGAGGAAGTTGTACACGTAGTGCAGCCGGTTGTCTTTGACATACAGAGCGTGCCCACCGAAACGTCCGCCGTGCGAGAACAACACTCCGGCCGCCCCCGGGCCGGGGATGTCGACGAGCGCTCCGATCGAGTACGAGCGGTTGCGGACGCTGACCGCCACGGATTCGGGCACCTCTGCCCCGCCCGGCCGGTAGACGTAGCGGTTGCGTGGCGGCGTCAGCTGCGGTCGAGGGGTCAGCAGGATTTCGATGGGCAAGCGGTCATCGAGCGGCAACGCCTGGTTCGCGCCGGCCTCGTGGAACCACAGTCCGACCAGTTCGGCGAGTCTGCCGGGTTCCTCGGCGGCGCGGTCGTGGAGTTCGGATCGGTCGGTCTCGGTGTGGTAGAGCTCCCAGGCGTCTTCCGGGAAGTGGCTCCACCCACTGATCGCCGGGTGTGTGGTGACCGCTTTCCAGCCGTCGTGCCAGATCCCGCGGGTGCCGAGCATCGAATAGAACTGGGTGTGCTTCGCGGTCGGAATGGCGGCGGCGTCGAAGCTGTAGCGCATGCTGACACCCTGGATCGGGTGCTGCGTATATCCCTTGACTGTGTCGGGGAGTTCGATCCCGAGGCAGTCGAGCAGCGTCGGCACCACATCGGTGGCGTGGTGGTACTGATCGCGGATTTCGCCGCGCGCGGTGATGCCGGCCGGCCAGGAGATGATGCACGGGTCGCAGGTGCCTCCGTTGAACGAGTAACGTTTCCACATCTTGAACGGGGCGTTGAACGCCATCGCCCACCCGTTCGGGTAATGGTTGTAGGTTCGGGTGGTGCCCAAATCGTCGAGCAGGGACAGGTTTTCGGCGAGATCGTCCGGGACACCGTTGAACAGCTTGTTCTCATTCACCGAACCGTTGGGTCCGCCCTCGCCACTGGCCCCGTTGTCGGAAACCAGCACGATGATGGTGTTGTCGAGTTGCTCGATCTCCTCGAGGTACGCGAGCAATCGGCCGATCTGATCGTCGCAGTGCGAGACGAACCCCGCGTACACCTCCGCCATCCGGGCGAACAACCGCTTCTCATCGCCGGACAGGCTCTCCCACGGGCGGGTGTAGTCCATCAGAGGGAACGGCTTTCCTTCAGGGCCGCTGCGTGTTTCTGGGCCGCCGATCGGATTGAGCGCGGGCAATTCGGTGCCGGGCGGTATCAGACCCATCTCCTTCTGGCGGGCCAGGATCTCCGCGCGCATCGCCTCGTACCCAGCGTCGAACCTGCCCCGATACCGGTCGGTCCACTCCTTCGGCGCCTGGTGCGGAGCGTGCGCACATCCGGGGGCGTAGTAGAGGAACACCGGCCGGTCCGGGGCGATTGCCTTGACATCGCCGAAGTACTCGAGCGCCCGGTCAGTGATGTCGACACCGAAGTGGTAACCCTCCTCCGGGGTGGCCGGTTGCTCGACCGGGTGATTGTCGTGCACCAGGTCCGGATACCACTGGCTGGTCTCGGCCCCGAGGAATCCGTAGAAGCGCTCGAAACCCCGGCCGATAGGCCAGTTCCGCTTCGTGGAGGCCAGGTTCATCTCGTCCTCGGCGCACAGATGCCACTTGCCGACCATCGCGGTGGAAAATCCCTGCTCGACCAGGATCTCGGCGAGCGTCGCGCATTCCGGGGGAATGTGCCCGTTCGCGCCCGGGAACCCGACCGCCGCCTCACTGATGCACGCCATCCCGTTGGTGGTGTGGTTACGTCCCGTCAGCAGGCAGGATCGCGTCGGGGAGCACAGGGCGGTGGTGTGCCACTGCCCGTACCGCAGCCCGTTCGCGGCGATCCGGTCGATGTTCGGGGTCTCGATCGGCCCGCCATAACACCCCAGCGCACCGAAACCCACGTCGTCGAGCACGATGTACAGCACGTTCGGCGAACCCGGAGCAGCTTTCGGCTGCTCGTACGGACCCCAATCCGGAACCGAATCCCGAATGTCGACGTTGACGATTCCGCGGAACGGTACAGCCATGATTTGGCTCCTTGATCGGGTTGGCCCTCCTTCTCACCACAGCACTCCAGCCCCGACGATGGCTAGGGCCGAACGGCAGTGCAGCTTCATCCCGGAACGGGCGACCTGAGAGGACCATTGCAGCCAGCTATCCGACGACGCCCATGACTTGGGCGTCGTCTTATCGTTGGTCGCCTGCCAGCCGGGGCAGGGTCAGCGTCGTCCGGTGACGTGCTCGATGTCGAGGACGAGGTAACCATCGGAGGGCTGGATCGTCCACGGGGAGGAGCCTTGCTCGCCATCGTGTTGACCGGCCTCGCCCTGCGCATCCTGTCCCTGCCCGACGAGTCCTGGGCGCGCTGACAACCGCTGCCGGATGCACCGCGGCGTCGGCGGACTGCTTCCCCGACGGACGCGGCGCCGGAGTGGCCCCCCAGACATCGGCGAACCGGCCGGAGTGGCGGAGTTACGCATCCTCGCGGCCCGGACGCCTCGCGGACGTGCCTATCCGAGGCGATCCGTCCAGCCGGGACGCCACAACGCCACGACGATGAGGGCGACGTCAATCGCAACGCCCCACAGGAGCTGACGATCCCAGAAGAGCACCAGGGCGATGAGTGACGCGACGGCGGACCCGATCGCCAGCCCTGGCCAGATCGATGCCAAACCCGGTACTCCCCATACGGCGAGGGCGAGCAGCGCGAACCCCGCGACGGTTAGCGAGACGAGGGCAATCGCGACCGGTTTCCGGGTCGTTTCCGAGATCAGCCATGACCGGTCGAGTCGGAACGGCCACGCCGGATCGTCGTTGGGTGCGAACCACATCAGGTGGACCAGGCCGTGCGCAACGAGGAGCACGCCGAGGAAGAGTCGTACAAGAAGCTCCACCGGTCGCCTCCTCTCGCGCTCCCAGCCTCGACGCCATAGCAATCGCCCTTGCGCTTCACGTGCGAACGCCCAAAGCAAGACGACCGATAGAGAGCGGGCGACGTCTTGCGGCACACCCAGAGTGTCTCGACAACCTACTGTTTGACAAGACGTGGGCGCTTGCAGATATCGATCGACTCGGCTGAGTCGCGGTCTGCCGGGTGCGCGAGGGACGGACCAGGGGTGTCGTCCAAGACCTGCCCGCCGCAACCGAACTCGACCTGGGCTGAACCCGGCCGGACCGGGATTCGCCCGCGCCTGGGCAGTCGTTGCCACTGCGGGCGGTTACCAGAGGGTGAGGGGCAGGCCGGCTGCTTCGGCACACCGGATCAGCTCCTCGATGTTGTCGGGATCGTCGCCGCGGGCGAGACCGGTCCGGATCGCGGCGGCGATGGCTCGGGTACGCCCGGCCGGGCCCCGAACGTCGGCGACTGGGCTGGCGAGGTTACATCGCCGCAGGTCGTACTCCACCCTTCTCCACCGATGCTCTGACGGCCCGAGATAACAATCTCAGACACTGACCCACGACGGCGTGAGGACCGTCGCGGCGGGCGGTTGCGCTGCGCCCACGCCGAGAACCGCATGGAAACCGTCCACGATGCAGTCGGTCATGACCTTGAGGTCCGGGACCGATGCCGTGTCGGCGTTGATTCCCACGCAACAGGTGTTGGTGTGGGACATGAGGGTGACGTTGAGGGCGGTGCCGAGCGTGGGTCCGAAGGCGTAGTACCGCTCGATCTCGGCGCCGGCGACATACATCGGGATCGGGGAACCCGGCACGTCGGATGCGAGGAAGTCGACGTGCTTGAAGACCGAGGCCAGATAACTGGACGGAAGCAGGTTGAGTGCGCCGGCGATGGCGCCCGACAGCGGGACCGCGGGGTCGTGGCGCGATGCGCCGACGATCTCGTGGATCCGATGCATCAGTTCGGCTGGGTCGGCCACGTTCGCGGGCAGCGCGAGCCGGACCAGCGTGATGCGATTGCCGCCCAACGGGTCGGCTTCGGTGCGCAGGCTGACCGGCACGGTCGCCCTCAAGTATTCGACGTCAGCACCGTGCAGGGTGTGATATTTCCGCAGCCCGAGCAGGATCGAAGCGATGAACGCGTCATTGAGTGAACCGTCGGCGCGCTTCGACGCCTGATGCAACGGTTCGACCGGAACGTCGATCACCGCGAACCTCCGCCTGAGGCTGCGTTCGGTCATGACGGGGGAAAGGGTGTCCGGGATGGGACGCGCGAAGCGAACGACCGCGGCGGCCGTCGTGGCGGCGGATTGCACCGCGCGGATGGGATTGACGAGCGCGCGGCGCACCGATGGCAAGGCGGCACCGACGGCCTTCCGCGCCAGCTCGAAACCCGTCGCCACCTCCCATTCCACCGTGTCCGCGAGAGCGCTTGTCTCCGTCGGCACGGGAGCATCCGGCAGCGGGCCTCGATCCGTCCCCCCGCGGGCGAAATCAACTATCTGGTCTGCGATCTGGATACCGCCGAGGCCGTCGGTCAACGAATGATGAACCTTCAGAACCAGCGCGGCCCGGCCGTCGTCGAGGCCGCTCAGCAGCGTGAACTGCCACAACGGACGGTCGCGGTCGAACGACTCCATTCCCGATCGCCGCGCGACATCGAGGACCGTCCTGATGTCGGCGGGGTCGGGAAGCACCAAGCGGCGCAGATGCCACGACAAATCGAAGTCCGGATCCACCACCCAGTGCGGTGGTGCCAACCCCAACCAAGCCGGAACGAGCTTGTGCCGGAAATTCGGGACCACCCGGGTGGCTCGGTCGATCATGTCGACGAAACGGTCCCAGTCCGGTGTGGTGTCGAAGACGACGACGGCCACTATCGTGGACCGCAGGATCGGGTCCCGTTCCATGTTCCAGGAAAAGAAATCCGGCTGGGTCATATGCGATTCGCGATTGCCCGCCATGAAGATCCGCCCTTGCGCCTGTGCGTGATAGTGCTTCAACCCCGACGCTAGTGATTCACGACTGGACTCCACTAGAGTCGTTCGTCCGCTCATTGCCGGCGAAGATCCCCTGTGTTTACGTCTCCGCGCCGACAGTGTTCCGGGGCGTTGCCAGTGCCTGCCGGCCATCACGGTAGCCCGCCAGCATGAACTGGGCCCAGTTCCGGGTGCTCAGAAACTGTCGGTAGAAGCCGACGCCACGCACGGTCTCGTAGGGAACGGGCTCGATCATCGTCACCGTAGAGGCCGACCGAAGCCGGGACAGGTTTTCCCGTGCCAGCTCGATCTGCTGGCATGTGCGCACCTGGCTCGCGACGTACAGGATGCTCGCCCGCCGATCCTCCCACCCGGTGGCGTCTTCGCCCTCGAACCCGGGCGGGTAGAAGCCGTTGACTGCCAGGGTGAGGTCGCAGGGTTCCTCGATGTCGAGAACGGGATGGACCGGGAAGATATCGACGATCCCACCGTCGCACCAGTGGAAGCCCCCGAACTCGACCGGCTGAATGAACAGCGGCAACGCGACGGCCATGCGCACGGCGCGCGCCACCGGTAGATCGGGATAGGTACCAGACCCGAGATACACGAGACGATTCTGCTCGACGTTCCAGATCGGCGCATACGCCGGAATGGGCATCTCGCCGAGCGTCATGTCACCGAGGAGACTCCGATAGACGTTCTCGATCGCCTCACCCCGCAGGATGCCGGCGAATCCCCTGCCGGCTGTCGGTGCCACGCTGAGCAGCTCGCGCCAGCCGACATCGAGATAGTCGTCGGGCCGCAGTCCGAGGACGAACGCGGCGACTTCCTCGGCGGAGAATCCGGCGGCGACCGGGAAACCGAACATCGCCGACCCAGAGCACAGCGAGATGACGGCGGGACGGACGCCGCCCTCCTCGAAGGCCCGCGCCACCCCCACCACGGACGCGAGCGCACCACTTCCTCCTGTCGCGACCAGCGCCACCCGTTGACCCTTCGCCACCGTGGTGGGGTACGGCGAGAACGGCGGAAAGGGCCGGAAGTGCTGTCCGCGTGTCGCGTCGGGCAGTGGGAGCACCGCCCGACCGGCATCGGCGAGGAACCCGGCATCTTCGCGTACCCCCTCCAGCAACTCGCGCGTGCGGGTGATGACATTGAAGTACTGCCGGAGCCGGAAGACATCGAGCACAGCGCTGAGCATGTACTCACTGTGTGCGTTCACGGCTGTTCCAGGCCAGAGTCGTCGGTCCCTAGAATCACGCTATCGTCGCGAAACGCGCGGCACGACGGGATCGGTCAGACGTAGAGCGTGTCGATGCTGTCGGCGAAGCTGTCGACGACAATCGTGCGGCGCAGCTTCATGCTCGGTGTCAAGTCGCCGGCGTCGATGGACAGCTCTCGGTCGATGACGCCGAATCTCTTGATCTGCTCCCAGCGGTTCAGTCGCCGGTTGAGTTCGTCGATGTAGCCGCCGATCAGTTCGTGCGTTTTGTCGTGCCGTGCGATCTCGGTGAACGACTTGCCGCCCAGCCCGTTCTTGCCTGCCCATTCGGTGACGGCCTCGGCATCGAGGCTGATCAGCGCGACGCAGTAGGGCCGGCTCTCGCCGTGCACGATGATCTCCCCGACGTACGGGCAGATGCCCTTGAACGTCGCCGCGATCGCGGACGGCGCGACGTACTTGCCCTGCGACGTCTTGAACATGTCCTTCTTGCGGTCGGTGATGCGCAGATAGCCGTCGGCGTCGATCTCGCCGATGTCGCCGGTGTGGAACCAGCCGTCCGGCTCGAGCGCCTCCGCGGTGGCGTCGGGGCGGTCGTGGTAGCCGGTCATCACGCCGGGGCCTTTCAGCAGGATCTCGCCGTCGTCCGCGATCTTGACCTCGGTGCCGGGGAAAGGCCAGCCGACGGTTCCGAATCGATAGGCCTCCGGACGGTTGATACTGGACGCTGCCGCGGTTTCGGTGAGACCGTAACCCTCGAGCACGATGATGCCGACGGCATCGAACCACTGCGCGACCTCCCGATCCAGCGCTGCCGCCGCCGAGACGAAGAAGCGCAGCCGACCGCCGAACCGCTCCCGGATGGTGGAGAACACCAGCCGGTCGGCGACCTTGTAGCGCAGCGAATCCAGCCGCGACGGTTCCTCGCCTGCTTGTTTCGCCTTCGATACCCTCAGCCCGACATCCATCGCCCAGTCGAAGACCCTCTTCTTCAGCCCGCCCTCCTCGGACACCATGCCCTCGATCCGCGCGCGGGCTTTCTCGAAGATGCGCGGAGCCGCACCCATGAAGGTGGGATGCACCACGGCGATGTTCTCGACGATCTTGTCGACCCTGCCGTCGATGGCGGTGGGGAAGCCGATCTGCAGCGGCAGTGCCAGCATCACCTTGCCGAAGGCGTGGGCCAGGGGCAGCCACAGATAATTCAGGTCGTCCGGACCGAGGATGTGAAGAGCATCGACGGCGGCCGCGGTATACGTCCATGCCGAATGGGGCAGGATCACACCTTTCGGCTTACCCGTGGTGCCGGACGTGTAGATGATGCTCGCCACGTGTTCGGGACGGATCGCATACGCGCGCTCGGTCACGACGTCGGGGGATTGTGCGACAAGCCGCCGGCCGCGCTCCTCGACGTCGGCAAGCGTCAGCACCCAGTCGCCGTCGCCCTCGCCGTCGATGATCACCACCGTGCGGACGCCGGGCAACTCGGCGCGATGCTGTCGGAGCTTGTCGACCTGGGTCTGGTCCTCGGCGAACACGACGCGGCTGCCCGAGTTCGACACGATGAAAGCGACGTCGGGGGCCTTCGTGGTGGGGTAGACCGTGGTCGTCGCAGCCCCGGCGCACATCACGGCGAAGTCGACGAGCACCCATTCGTATCGCGTCGACACCGCCACCGCGACCGGGTCTTCCGATTCGACACCAAGCGCGATCAACCCGGCGGCGAGTAAACGGACCCGCTCACCCACCTGCCCCCAGGTGACACTCGTCCAGCCGCCACCGGACAGGAACCGGAAGGCCTCCGCCTGCGGGGTGGTGCCGACACGATCGAGGAAGAGGCGGGCAACCGACGGGGCTCGATGGTCGATCTTCGCTTGATCGACGACTTCGTCCGCGGGGCTCAGCGCAGCCATATACCCAGTCTAGGGGTCTCGTGCGGCTGCGTCGCCTGTCTACCAGGCCCCCAATCGAGCGTGGGACGATGGTGACGGTGATGTTCTCCGGCACCAGCGCGATGCTCTCGTCCGACCCGCTCGCAGCGCGTTCGCGCACGCGGACTACCTCCGTCACCTTCGCCGTCCTGCCCGCTGAGTTCGCTCCTCGCGGTCGCAGTGCGCGGACACGGCTCGGTGAGTCCGCTGCCTTCGTTGATCTGGGCCCAGCATCGTCAGCCGCTACGTTCCCGCCCACGGCCCGAGCATTTCGCGCACACTCGGTGGATGCCTTCCTCGTCGACGGTCCCGTCTCCGATGCTGGCCACACTCGGCCAACTTCCCGGCGGTGCGGGGTGGGCGTTCGAAATGAAGTGGGACGGTCAACGCGCCGTCACCACCGTCGACAACGGTGTAGCCCGGATGTTCAGCCGCAACGGAAATGACATCACTGCCACCTTTCCGTGCTGTCCCCCACCACACAGCTCCGCAACGAGGCGCCCGTCACGTACTACGTATTCGACGTCCTGGCCCTCGATGGCAAGTCCACGACCGGGCTGCCCTACCTGCGGCGACGGACCGAACTCGACGACCTCGCGCTGTCCGGGCCCCGCCTGCAGGTGCCGCCGTACTGGACCGACGTCGACGGCGAGCAGATGCTCGATCTCGCCCGTAGACATCACCTCGAGGGAGCAGTCGCACAACGCGTCCACTCGACGTATCAACCCGGTCGCCGCTCCCCCGCCTGGATCAAACAACCACTACGCGCCAACACCGAAGGGATCATCGTCGGCTGGGTCGATGGCACCGGAGCCGCCCGCGACGGCATCGGATCACTCCTCCTCGCCGCATACGACGACAACCACCGACTGGTCTACATCGGACATGTCGGCACCGGATTCACCACCGCGACACGGAAATCACTACGAGGGCAGCTCGCGGCGATAGAACGACCCACGACTCCCCTCGATTCACCGCCACCTGCGCGGGACACACGAAGGGTGCGCGCTGGGTCGAACCACGGTTGGTCGGCGATGTCGAGTACCGCGAACACACCAGCGGGGGGCTGCGTCACCCGAGCTGGAAAGGCCTCCGTGACGACAAGGCGGCCAGCGAAGTCGACTTGCCGGGGCGGCATTGAAGCGTGTGGCAATGGCCGTTCGGACATCCCTCTCGGGCTGCTTGTGGTCGAGGTACCTGCCGACGCTCTGTTTGCGGCGGCGTAGCGGCTTGCACGTGTTAGCGGGTGCGTGATCACCCTGCCGCTGGACGTGTTCGACGAATCGGTGCTCACCAGCGAATCGACGCACGTCCAAGTCGCGGCGGGCACGAGGTGCGCAGCGGGAGCGTGAACGCAGAATCCGCGTTCTATTCGTGCTGGCACTGCGGTCGGACGGGCTCGGTGACGTCGGAGGATACCCTTCGGGAGGCCCTGGGTGAGGCGCGTCGTGCCGACGTCGGCAACGGAGGTGTGTACTGTCAGCCCGGCACTGTGTATTCGTAACGGATGATCTGCTCACCGTCCCAGCGCTTTCCCGTCATCGTCGCCGTGACGTTGATCCCGTCGTCGTTGATATTCAGTACGCCATACTGGCCGCCCCCGGGAAAGGGCCGTCTGGTCGACTCCCACCGCGACTACGCGAAGGCTCCGAGCAGCAGGGGCGAAAACAACCGGCGAAGCCGCCCTGATTGCGCGGCGCGCACCGCTTGGCCACCGCGCCCCACACGCCCTGAACCCGACCGCCCAACCCGACGAACTCGCCGGCGGCCGATTCGACTCCCTCGACGGCAGCCACGCCTACCTCTACCTCGCCGACAGCCCCGACGGTGCGATCGCCGAAACCATTTGCCGGGACCTGCCACTCGACCGTTCGATCGCCCGGATCGTGCCCGCCTCCACCGTGACCGGCCGCACCCTGACCGCCCTCACCGTCACCCGCACCCTCACCACGGCCGCACTCCACGGCCCGCACCTGGCCTCGGTCGGACAAGACCTCTGGCTCACCAAATGCGAAGCCCGGCACTACGTCACGACAAGGCGGTGGGCCCACACCATCCGCGCCGCCGACAACGACATCGACGGACTCGCCTACCGGCCCCGGCACAACGAAGACACCCTCGCCTGGATCCTCACCACCGACCCCGCGATCACACCCCACGTCGACCTGGCAATCGACCCCACCACCACGTCCCTGCCGCTCGACCACGGCCCCGGCCGCGACCTCGTCGCCCGCATCATTGCCGACCACAGCGCCCTCCTCTCCCCCACCCGACCTACGTCCGACGTGCCGCAACACCCGGCGGCACGCCTCCGGTGGCCAGGAGAATCCGGCACCGCCGGCATTCATCAACTCCCGCAGCTTCTCCAACATCCCCGCCCGGAGGTCCGGGCAATCCACCACGTTCTCAAACACCTCGCCCGCGGACGCGTTCCGTCCACCGGGGCATGCACAACGCGGTCTGAGATCCGAATAAGGAAATCTCGTAAAATTTTCGGGTACAACAAGTTCGCGTAGCAGAAGCTCGGTGAAGGTCACCTCAGTACAGCCCGAGGTCTTCCGTCAGGGCCGCCAGCTCCTCCGCGGCGTCACGCGAGGCCCCAGCTGCGTCCGCTGATAGGCGAGCAGAGAGGATCCGAGGATCCGGCGATGCCGGCCGACCATTCGGTACTCGATATGCCCCTCGTCGAGGAGCTTGATCACATGCGGGCGCGAGACATTGAGCATCTGCGCGGCCTGCTGGGTCGTCAGCTCCGCGTGCGCCGGGACGACGGTGACCCCCTGCCCCGCGGCCATATTCGCCAACACCTCGCGGATCAGATCGAGCACCGCCCGAGGAAGATGCACTGACTCCGCGGTACCTGCCACGGTCACATCGAGGGTGTCCCCCGCCGGCCCGACATCACGAAGCAACTGCAGAGCCTGCCGGGCCTGCTCCTGCTCGACCACGGTCGGCTGATCATGTGCTGCGGACATCGCGCACCTCCCAAACGAGATATACGCAACAAACGAAACAACCGCAACGGAGGCCTGGCGTCGTCAACGACGCCACCCACTTTCCAGGATCACCCCACGGCGCACCTCAGACGAGGGTGTAGCCGAGCGCCTCCGCGGCCGCGGCGAGACGGCGTTGCAGGCCGGGATGCGCGAGCGGGTTCGACGTCGCCGGCCGCACGGGGAAGGCGTCGGCGGCCGGGGGGAACAGCGCTGCGCACGGGCCCCCGGAAAATCGACCCCGGTACAGCAGTCCATCGAGCCCGGGGTGCGCGGCCGCAATGGTGCGGGCCCATCGCTGGGTGATGCCGTGCGCCGCGGAATCGAGGGCGAAGGTGCCACCGACCGGGGTCGGCCAGCGGCCGGCCCCGAACCCGCCGACGTCGAGGAGCCGCAGTTCCCGCGCCGGATGAAGCCCGGTCAGATACGGCGTCTCCTGCACCCGGTCGATCGTGCGGGTGGCCTGGAATGCTTCCGCGAGCGCACCGTGCACATCGGTGGCCCCGTACCAGACCCCGTGCCCCGGGTGGTCACCGCGCGGGAGTGGGTGCGGGTCGAAGCGCAGCACCGGGCCATACGTGCGGAGCTCGTTCCAGGCGAGCGCGTGGCTGCTGGTGGTGCGGTGCACCCGCCAGAGGATGTCGGTGGTGGGGACGATGGCGTATTCGTTGTCGCGGATGCCGTGGTGGGAAAGGCCGTCGACGGTCGGAGGGTGCGGGAGCATCCGCGCCACTTACGCTGCCTCCCATTTGATTTGGGTGATCACTTCTAGTGCGGTTTTGACGTCGCCGCCGCTGGTGAGCCAGTCGATGACCGACACCGGGCTTGCGTCCAGCATCAGATCGGCACGAGGGTCGGTCAGGGCTCGCTCGAGCGCAAGGGGATGCAACCCGTCCGGGAGCATCGTCAGGATGCGGTCGAGGTTCGGCACCATCTCCTCACCGTTGAACTGCACCGCGGGTAGCAGCAGTTTGTTGCCGACCTTGATCGACCACACACTGCCCGCCGCTGCGCGCTGGCGGATCCGGGAGGTCGACACCCCGAGCAGACCGGCCGCCTCCTCGACCGTCTTGGCGGTCGCGGTGAGCCCGCGCATGCGTTGTTCCCGCTCGGCGGCCGCAGCGGCCGGGGCGAGTGGGTCCTCGGTGAACCCGGCAGCGTCATACAAGGCGGCGTCGTGGTCGCTGAGCTGGGCGTTCGGGTGCGCCCCGCGGGCCAGCGCATGCAGCAGCGGCAGCATGGTTTCCCGCGAGACCGGGGTGCCGAGCGCCTCCCCCACCGCGGCCTCGAAGTCGACGTCACCGGCGAGGTAACGGTCATCGATCGTGCCCACCACCAACACCTCCTAACAGTAACTAACAGACTACCTTACTGTTAGCTGACTGACGAGGGTAACCGACCACTGCGTCGGCGCATCCGCGAGCGTGAGATCCCGAAGGTGAAGCGCCACTACCCGCCGCGGAGGCTTCGCAGCGGGAGGCTGCAGGCTCAGTGGCGGCGCCACCCCGCCCACCCAGAACACGGCCGGCCGGGAACGAGAGCATCCCCAAGCGACGCGGCCGAGGTCAGGTGAGTGCAGCGAATGGGCACACGACCGGCTTCCGAATCCCGCGATCACTCGGACTGCCACGGTGACGACGTCGCAGCCGCCCACGCCAGCCCGCGGCCCGTGGACACGGCACACGCCAACGTGCCCCGCCACTGCGCGGGTTCGGTAACCGGTGTATATGGCGGTGATTTCCGTCGTATTCCCGTGCGCAGCGCCAGAATAGGGGGTCACCGCGAATCCGTGCGGCTCGGTCGAGGTGGCCAACGTCATGGCGTTCAGGATTCCGTCGGAGATGCCGAGAGAAGGGCCACAGCCACGTCTGCGTGGACCCGGTTGGCGACCTTTCCGGATTCGGGGGACGCGGTCGATGATCCGGCCACCGGCGACGACCTCGTCGATGCTGTGCACGGCCGCATCGCCCGTCCCCTGCGACGGTGCCGTACTAGCCTTGACCGGCCTGGCCAGATCCACTCGTGCACGCGCTCGGCAGTCCCAGCCGGTCACCTACCAGGTCAGGGTCGATCTGGAAGACGCGAAGCCACCGATCTGGCGGCGACTGCTGCTGTCCTCGGAGTTGATGCTCGACGAGCTGCACGCCGTACCGCAGCAGGCCATGGGATGGACCGACAGCCATCTGCACCAATTCCTGGTCGGGGAGAACAAGATGGACCGATTCGCCGAGCAGTTCCACATGAAGTTCATGCTCGACGACGGCGCCGACGGGGTCCTGGAGAACCGGGTGCGCCTCGATGAACTTCTCGCGAAACCGACGGACCGGCTGTTCTACCGGTCCGACTTCGGTGACGGATGGGAACACACCCTCGTCGTGGAGAAGGCGCTGTCCCAGATCGGCGACGACCCGCCCGCGCTCTGCGTCGGCGGTGCCCGCGCCTGCCCACCGGAGGACTGCGGCGGTATCTGGGGATACCTCAACCTCCTGCAGGACCCGACGATCGCCCACGAGGCGGTGCCCGACGATTTCGACCCCACCTACTTCTCTGTTGAGGAGACCAACGCCGGCCTGCGTGATCTCGCGGCACTCCCGGTGCCGAATCCCGAGGGCGGTGACCGGCACTTCCAGCCCGCGGCAACGGCGGTGGGGTGGCTGCCCAACCGGGTAGGCGCGCCAGGCATCCGGCTGACCGCCGCCGGGTTTCTCCCGCCGACGGTGGGGACCGCGGCGATGGACGAACTGCGGTGGCGTGAACAGTGGATCGGCACCTGCACCCGGGAGGACACCACCGCACCGGTTTTCGACCTCCGCGAAACCGCTGCGCAGCTGAGACTGCTGCGCAGATACCGCGGGCAGCTGTTGCTCACCAAGAATGGGGCCGCCCTCCGCGACGACCCGGAGTCGCTCCGCCGCTACCTGGCCGCGCCCTGCCCACACCGCCGTGGTGGGCGTCAGGGCGATACGCACCCGACACCGGTCCCGCCGCGCCGTCGTAGCCGCACACCCCACCCCCAGCAACTCCCAGGACCACCACCGAAAGCACACGGAAACAGGACATCCCGGTCACGCACCTCGGAAGGACCGGTGCGTGCGGGCTGCGATCACAGCAGCATCGTCGGCGGGGCGCGTTGGTCCGTGGCTTTCGGTGCACACCAACGGCGTGACGCTTGCCCTGCGCCGAGCGGGCTGGCAAGTAGTGCGCCACCGGTCGGCGCAGCCCCGACGCAGCACACCGACCCCTGCGGTGGCTACCCTGACACCGTGTATGCCGACAGATGATGGGAGGACCCATGCGGCGCCTGACCGGTCGATGGCGGATCGTGCAGATGGACATGTGGGACCGCGACGCCATCGACCTCGTCGAACCTGGCTTCATCGAGTTCGCCGGCGACGGGACCGGCCAGTTCGGCTTCATCGCCGTCCGCGGCTGGATGGATTGCCGGACCACCGAACACGACGGCCGCACCACCGTGGAGTTCAGCTGGGACGGCGACGACGAAGGCGACCAGGTC
>Ga0247825_10000801_pt1 | contig 20353 bp, 19 predicted proteins | sample 13C_Vanillin_Day_FD_194413 | JGI IMG/M metagenome (GOLD analysis project Ga0247825, IMG submission 194413) | Soil microbial communities from agricultural site in Penn Yan, New York, United States - 13C_Vanillin_Day48 | ecosystem: Environmental > Terrestrial > Soil > Agricultural land | place...
TTCTTGAAGCGGGCGTTGTCGATGCCGACGTAGTAATAGAGCGAGTGCTCCATCTGCGGGCGGTCCATCGCGCTGAACACCATGACGCCGGCGGCCTGCGCCATCGCCTCCAGGATCAGCACCCCCGGCATGATCGGCCGGCCGGGAAAATGGCCGAGGAACTGCGGCTCGTTCGCCGACACGTTCTTGATCGCGACGATGCGCTTGCCGGGGTCGCATTCCTTGACCTTGTCGATCATCAGGATCGGGTAGCGCTGCGGCAGGTACTCGAGTACTTCGTAGATATCCATCTCAGTCCTCTTTCTTCCCTTTTGCCAGCCGCCGCAGCCGCACCGCGCTGCGTTTCCAGGCTTCGTGCTCGTCGAACGGATAGATGCCGGTATAGGTGCCCGGCTTGGTGAGCGAGCGCGAGATCAGCGTGCCCGCTGAAACCTTGACGTGGTCGGCGATCGTGATGTGGCCGTGGATCATCGCCGCGCCGCCGATGATGCAATGCCGCCCGATGTCGGCGCTGCCGGCGATCCCGGTGCAGGCCGCGATCGCGGTGTGCGCGCCGATGCGCACGTTGTGCGCGACCTGGATCTGGTTATCGAGCTTCGCGCCCTCTTCGATCACGGTATCGTCGAGCGTGCCGCGGTCGACCGTGGTATTGGCGCCGATCTCGACGTCGTCGCCGATGCGCACGCCGCCAATCTGCGGGATCTTCACCCAGCGGCCTTCCTCGGGCGCGATGCCGAAGCCGTCGGCGCCGATGACCACGCCCGAGTGCAGGATCACCCTTTTGCCCACGGAGCAATTCGGGTAGATCACGACCCGCGGATACAGGCAGGAATCGTCACCGATGGTGACGCGCTCGCCGATCACGCAGCCTGCGCCGATCGAGACGCCCTTCCCCAGGTTGGCGCTCTTGGCGACCACTGCGGACGGATGAACGCCCGGCTCCTGCTGCACGGTGGAATTGAAGAGCTGTGAAACCTTGGCGAAATACGCATAGGGCTTGTCGGCCAGGATGCGCGGCAGCGGCGTGAGCTTTTCGTTCTCGGGCGCGAGGATCACCGCCGCCGCGCGCGTGGCGGCGAGCTTGGCGCTATGCCGGCCGTCGCTCAGGAAAGTGATCTGGCCGGGCCCGGCGTGCTCGAGCGAGCCGACCTGGCGGATCGAGAGCTGCTGGTCCCCGACGACGCGGCCGCCGAGGCGCGACACGATCTGTCCGAGCGTCAACGGCCCCGCAGCCGTCATGACGCGCCTCACTTCGTGGGCGGCTTGCCTTCCAGCGCCTTGATCACCTTGTCGGTGATGTCGATGCGCGGGCTGACGTAGGCCGGCATCTCCTGGAAGATGATGTCGAACTTCTCCTGCTCGGCGATCTGCCGGATCACGCCGTTCGCCTGCTCGACCACGCGCGCCAGCTCCTGGTTGCGCCGCTGGTTCAGGTCCTCGCGGAACTCGCGCTGCTTGCGCTGGAACTCGCGGTTCAGGTCGCCGAACTCGCGCTCCTTGGCGCGGCGCTGGGTGTCGGTCAGCGTCATCGCGTTCTTTTCCAGGTCCTCCTGCATGCGCTTGAGCTGGTCGGCGATGCCGGCGAGCTCGCGGTCGCGCTTCTGGAACTCGGCCTCGATCTGCTTCTGCGCGCGCATCGCGGGCGCCGAGTCGCGCAGGATGCGCTCGGTGTGCACGAAGCCGAACTTGCTGCCGGCCTGCGGCGACTGCGCGAGCGCGGCAGGGAGCGCGAGGGCCAGCGGGATGGCGAGGAAGGCAAGTTTCATCTTAGAAGCCGGTTCCGAAGGTGAATTGTAGCGTCTGCCTGCGATCTCCGGGCTGGTCGTTCAGCGGGGTGGCGAACGACAGGCGCAGCGGTCCCAGCGGCGAGGACCAGAACAGCGCGAGGCCGGCGGCGTAGCGCAGCTCGCCGAGGTCGATCTTGTTGCCGTAGACCTGCCCCCCGTCGATGAACGCCGCGAGGCGCAGCGAGCGGTCCTGCTCCGCGCCCGGCATCGGAAACAGGATCTCCACCGTGCCGGCGAACTTGCGGTTGCCGCCGATCGCGTTGCCCTGCTCGTCCTGCGGACCGAGCGAGAACGAGCGATAGCCGCGCACGCTGCCCGGGCCGCCGGCGAAGAAGTTCTTGAAGAACGGCAGCGGCTTGTCGTCGTAGCCGCCCGCGTAGCCGATCTCGCCGCCGGCATGGAAGGTGAGGTTGCGCGAGATCGGGTAGTACCACTGGTGCTGCAGGCCGAGGCGGTAGTACTGCAGGTCGCCGCCCGCGAGCTCGGTCGAGGCGCGCGTGTAGCTGCCGGCCGTGGTGGTGATCAGGCTGTCGCGCGTGTCGCGCGCCCAGCCGGCGGTGCCCGAGCCGTAGGTGTACTTGGTGCCGAATTCGTTGACGAAGCGGAGGTACGAAAGCGGGCTGTTGGAGAAGATCTCGAGGTCGACCGACTCGAGGTTGAAGCCGAGGTCGACCGAGATCTGCTCCGACACCGGGTAGCCGAACTTGATGCCGCCGCCGATCGAGTCGGTGACGTACGGGCCCACCGCCAGGCTGGAGGCGTCGGTGCGGCGCTTGTAGACGTCGAAGCCGCGGCTCACGCCGTCGATGGTGTAGTACGGGTCCATGTAGGACAGCGAGTAGACCTGGTTCACGCTGCCGCTGTTGACGTTGGCCGAGATGTACTTGCCGCTGCCGAACACGTTGGACTGGGTGACCGAGGCGGACAGCGCGATCTTCTCCACGCTCGAGAAGCCCACCCCGACCAGCAGCGCCCCGGTGGGCTTTTCCTTCACCGAGTACACCACGTCGACCTGGTCGGGATTGCCCTCGACCGGCAGGGTTTCGACCGAGACCTCGCTGAAGAACGCGGTGCGGTCGATGCGCCGGCGCGAGAGCTGGATCTTGGAGGCGTCGTAATACGCGCCCTCGAGCTGGCGCATCTCGCGGCGGATCACCTCGTCGCGCGTCTTGTTGTTGCCGGCGACGTCGATGCGCCGCACGTACACGCGCCGCCCCGGGTCGACCACGATGCTGAACGCGACCGTGCGCTTCTCCTTGTTCACGTTCGGGATCGCGTTGGCGTTGGCGAACGCGTAGCCCTCGTTGCCCAGGCGGTCGGAGATCGCCTTGGTGCTGGCGGCGAGCTTCTCGCGCGAGAAGGTGTCGCCCGCCTTGAGCTGCACCAGCGGTTCCAGCTCCTCGCGCGCCAGCAGCAGCTGGCCGGCGAGCGTCACGCTCGACACGGTGTAGATCTCGCCTTCGGAGATGTTCACCGTGATGTGGATGTCGCGCCGGTCGGGCGTGATCGAGACCTGCGTCGACTCGAGCGTGAAGTCGAGGTAGCCGCGGTTGAGGTAGAACGAGCGCAGCGTCTCGAGGTCGGCGGCGAGCTTTTCGCGCGAATAGGTGTCGTGCTTGGTGTACCAGGTGAGCCAGCCGGGGGTGCGCAGCACGAACAGGCCGGCGAGCTCGCTCTCCTTGAAGGCCTGCGCGCCGACGATGTTGATGCCGCGGATCTTGGCCACCTCGCCTTCGGTGACCGCGATGCTGATGCCCACGCGGTTGCGCTCGAGCGGCGTGACCGTGGTCTGCACCAGCGCGCCGTAAAGACCGCGCGACAGGTACTGGCGCTTGAGCTCCTGCTCGGCGTTCTCGAGCACCGCGCGGTCGAAGATGCGGCCTTCCGCCAGGCCGAGGTCGCGCAGCACCTTGCGCACGGTTTCGGCGTCGAATTCCTTCATCCCGGAAAAATCGACCTGCGCGATCGCCGGGCGCTCGCGCACGAACACCACCAGCACGTCGCCTTCCACCTCGAGGCGCACGTCCTGGAAGAAGCCCGTGGCGTAGAGCGCGCGCAGCGCGGCGCGGGCACGCTCGGCCGTCATGGTCTCGCCCACTTTCACCGGCAGGTAGCTGAAGACCGTGCCGGGCTCGGTGCGCTGCAGGCCCTCGACCCGGATGTCCTTGACGGTGAACGGGGCGAAGTCCTGCGCCCTGGCGCCGGCGGCCGCCACGGCGAGGCAAAGGGCGAGCACCGCGGCGATCACGCCGGTGTTGCGCAGCATCTAGCCGGTGAGCAGGCGATTCAGGTCGTTGTAGAAAGCGAAGGCCATCATCACCAGCAGCAGCGCTAGCCCCACGCGCTGGCCGAGTTCCATCGCGCGCTCGGAGACCGGCTTGCCCTTCACCACTTCGATTGCGTAGTACATGAGGTGGCCGCCGTCGAGCAGCGGGATCGGCAGCAGGTTCAGCACTCCCAGGCTGATGCTGATCAGCGCGAGGAAGGTGACGTACGAGATCCAGCCCATCTGCGCCGACTGGCCGGCGAAGTCGGCGATCGTCACCGGCCCCGACAGGTGGCGCCACGACACCTCGCCCATCAGCATCTTGCCGAGCATCTTGAGGCTGAAGACGGCGATGTCGCCGGTCTTCGCCACGCCCTTCCACAGCGCTTCGCCCGGGCCGTGCTGCACGCGGATCGTCATGCGCTCGGCGTGCGCGGCCGGAATCTGCGGCGCGGCGCCGATGCGGCCGATGCGCTTCTGCTGCCCCGCGCTCACCGCCGAGGGCGTGACTTCCAGGTCCTGGCGCACGCCGTTGCGCTCGATCGTCAGGCGCAGCGGCGTCTCGGGGCGCGCCTGGACCAGCGCGACCAGCGCGTCCCAGCTCTCGACCGGCTTGCCGTCGGCGCTGAGCACGCGGTCGCCGGGCGCCAGGCCGGCGCGCTCCGCGGCGTTGCCGGCCATCACCTGGCCGATCACCGGCTCGAGCGTCGGACGGAACAGGCGCAGCCCGACCCGCTCGAGCGCGTCGCTTTCCACCTCGTCGGCGGGGAACGAGCGCAGGTCGAGCGTGGTGTCGCGCAGATGGCCGCGCTCGTCGAGCAGCTCGAGCCGCGGCGCCTGGCGCTGCAGCGCCGACTGCAGCACGCGCCAGCGCAGCTCCTGCCAGGTGGTGATCGCCTCGCCGTCGACCGCGCGCACCGTGTCGCCGGCGCGCAGCCCGGCAGCCGCCGCCACGCTTCCTTGTGGCGGGGTGCCGATGATCGGACGCGCCTCCGGCAGGCCGTACATGAAGAGCGCGGCGTAGACCGCGATCGCGAACAGGAAGTTGGCGAGCGGCCCGGCGACCACGATCGCGAAGCGCCGCCACACGCTCTGGCGGTTGAACGCACGGTCGAGCTCGTGCGCCTCGACCGGGCCTTCGCGCTCGTCGAGCATCTTCACGTAGCCGCCGAAGGGGATGGCGGCAATCACCCACTCGGTTTGATCCTTGCCGACGGTTTTCGTCAACAGCGGACGGCCAAAGCCGACCGAGAAGCGCAGCACCTTCACGCCGCACAGGCGCGCGATCAGGTAGTGGCCGTACTCGTGGACCACGATCAGCAGGCCGAGCGCCACGATGAAGGCGACGAGGGTATGCAGCAGGCTCATGCGGCGATTGCCAGTATCCGGTTCGACGCGGCGTGGCGCGCCTCGGTGTCGGCGGCCATGACCGCCGCCAGGTCGTCGGCCGCGCGCGCCGGCACCGCGGCGAGCGTATCGGCGATCACGTCCGCAATCCCGGTGAAGGGAAGCCGTCGCGCGAGGAACGCCTCGACCGCGACTTCGTTGGCGGCGTTCAGCACCGCGGGTGCGGTGCCGCCGCTGCGCAGCGCCTCGTAGGCGAGGCCGAGGCACGGGAAGCGGTTGAGGTCCGGCTTCTCGAACGAAAGGCTCTTGATGGCGGCCAGATCGAGCGACCGGGCGCCCGAATCGATGCGCTCCGGCCAGGCGAGCGCGTGCGCGATCGGCACCCGCATGTCGGGGTTGGAGAGCTGCGCGATCATCGATCCGTCCTGGTACTCGACCAGCGAGTGCACGATGCTCTGCGGGTGGATCAGGACCTCGATGCGCTCGGGCGCGACGTCGAACAGCCAGCGCGCCTCGATCACCTCCAGGCCCTTGTTCATCATGGTGGCCGAGTCGACCGAGATCTTGCGTCCCATCACCCAGTTAGGATGCGCGCAGGCCTGCTCGGGCGTCACCGTGCCGAGGCTTTCGGCGGAGGCCGAACGGAAGGGGCCGCCGGAGGCGGTAAGGACGATTTTCCTGACCCCGCGGGAATTGCCCAGGCATTGGAAAACCGCGTTGTGCTCGCTGTCCACGGGCAGGATTTGCGCGCCGGAAGCGCGCGCCGCCGCCGTGACCAGCGGTCCCGCCATCACCAGCGCCTCCTTGTTCGCGAGCAGCACGCGCTTGCCGGCGCGCACCGCGGCGAGGGTGGAGGCAAGGCCGGCGGCGCCGACGATGGCCGCCATCACCGCCTCGGTCTCGCGATGCGCCGCGATGAACTCCAGGGCGTCCGGGCCGAAGCGCAGCTCGCAGCCGTGCTCGGCGAACCGGCCCTTCAGGGCTGGATTCTCGGCGACGCCGGAAAGCACCGCATAACGCGGGCGATGGCGCCGGCAAAGCTCGAGCAGCGCGTCGGCCGAGGCGTGCGCGCTCAACGCGAACACCCGGTAACGGCCGCCGTGGCGCGCGGCCACGTCGAGGGTGCTCGCGCCGACCGATCCGGTGGCGCCGAAAATGGCGAGGTTCATGCCGTGCTCTTCAGCCAGGGAACCAGCAGCGCGCCGAGCGGCAGCAGCGCGGTGGCGCTGTCGATGCGGTCGAGCATCCCGCCGTGCCCCGGCAGGATGGTGCCGCTGTCCTTCATGCCGGCCTGGCGCTTGACGGCCGATTCGAACAGGTCGCCGACGATGCTGACCGCCGTGAGCAGCGCAGCCGCGCCGAGAAAAGCCGCCATCCGGGACCCCTGCTCTCCTGCGAAAAGTGTCGAGAGAATCATAGCGTAGGCCGCCGCGCCGATCAGGCCGCCGAGCGCGCCTTCCCAGGTCTTGCCCGGGCTGATCGAAGGCGCGAGCTTGCGCCGGCCCCAGCGCCGGCCGACGAAGTAGGCGCCGGTGTCGGCGATCCATGCGACCGCGAGCGCGAGCAGGGCGTCGCGCGGCTCGAGCGCCACCATCGCGAGCGCCGCCGGCACCAGCACCAGGAAGCCGAGCGGGATGAGCGCATTGCGATGCTGGGCTTTCAGTCCGAACCACAGCCACCCGGGCGCGGCCACCACCCAGAACAGCGCCGCCAGCATGAACGCCGGCTGCCAGACCTGGACGCTGTACAGCACGAAGAAGCCGATCACGATGGCGGCGGCGTACACGCGCGACTCCATCACGCCGAGCGCGCACAGGCGCGCCCACTCGAAGCCGCCGATCGCGATGAACAGCGCCATCAGCAGCGCGACGCCCAGGCGCGGCAGCAGGAACAGGCCGGCGAGCAGCAGCGCGATGAGCACCGCCGCGGTGCCGATGCGCGCGGCCAGCGCGGGGGACAAACCGGTCAGGCGACCTCGGGGCGCTTCGCTTCTTCCAGCTGCTCGCTGGTGCGGCCGAAGCGGCGCTCGCGGCCGCGGTAGGAGGCGATCGCCTGATCGAGCGCCGCGCCGTCGAAATCCGGCCACAGCGAGTCGGTGAAGTAGAGCTCGGTGTAGGCGAGCTGCCACAGCAGGAAGTTGCTGATGCGCTGCTCGCCGCCGGTGCGGATGAAGAGGTCGGGCTCCGGCGCGTAGCTCATGGCGAGGTGCGGCGCCAGCAGGTGCTCGTCAATTTCCCTCGCGGCAGGCTTCTCCTCGAGCAGCCGGTTCATCGCTTGCAGGATGTCCCAGCGCCCGCCGTAGTTCGCGGCGATGGTGAGCGTGAGCGCGTCGTTGCCGGCGGTGATCTCCTCGCCGCGCTCGATCAGCTTGCGCAGCTTGGGGTCGAAGCGGCTGGTGTCGCCCACCACCCGCAGCCGCACCCCGTTGGCGTGCAGCTTGTCGACCTCGTTCTGCAGCACGCTCTTGAACAGCTTCATCAGCAGCGCCACCTCCTCCGCCGGACGGCGCCAGTTCTCCGAGCTGAAGGCGAACAGCGTCAGGTACTCGATGCCGCGTTCGGCGCAGGCGCGCACCGTGGCGCGCACCGCTTCCGCGCCGCGCCGGTGGCCGGCGATGCGCGGCAGCCGGCGCTGCTGCGCCCAGCGGCCGTTGCCGTCCATGATGATGGCGACATGCCGCGGCATGTCGCCGGCCTGAGGAATGTCCTGGGTCGAGCTCGCCGCCGCGCTCATACCGCCATCAGCTCCTTTTCCTTGTCCTGCAGCAGCTTCTCGATGGCGGCGATGTGCCGGTCGGTCATCTTCTGCACTTCGTCCTGCGCGCGGCGCTCGTCGTTCTCCGACACCTCGTGCTTCTTGAGCGCTTCCTTGAGCTGGTGGTTGGCGTCGCGCCGCAGGTTGCGCACCGCGATGCGCGCGTTCTCGGCCTCGTGCTTCACCACCTTGATCAGCTCCTTGCGGCGCTCCTCGGTGAGCGCCGGCATCGGCAGCCGGATGGTGTCGCCGCTGGTGCTCGGGTTGAGCCCGAGATCGGCCTCGCGGATCGACTTCTCCACCGTGGTGATCAGCTTCTTCTCGAACGGCGTCACGCCGATGGTGCGCGCGTCGATCAGCACGATCTTCGCCACCTGGGTGATGGGCGTGGGCGTGCCGTAGTAGTCGACCTTGACGTGATCGAGCAGGCCGGTATGCGCGCGCCCGGTGCGCACCTTGCCGAGGTCCGTCCTGAAGGACTGGACGCTCTTGTCCATCTTTTGTTCCGTGGTTTTCTTGAGATCTGCGATCACCATGGCGACCTCCCCGCCATCATACGTGAACCAAAGTGCCTTCGTCCTCGCCCGCCACAACGCGGCGCAAGGCGCCCGGCTTGAAAATGCTGAACACCGCGATCGGCAGCTGCTGATCCCTGCACAAGGTGAGCGCGGTGGCGTCCATCACCTTCAGGTTGCGCGCGATCGCCTCGTCGAAGCTTAGCTTCACATAGCGCTCGGCGCGCGGATCGCGCTTCGGATCCGCGGTATAGACGCCGTCGACCTTGGTGCCCTTGAGCACGATCTCGGCGCCCATCTCGCTGCCGCGCAACGCGGCCGCGGTATCGGTGGTGAAGAAAGGGTTGCCGGTGCCGGCGGCAAAGATCACCACCTTGCCCTCTTCCAGGTAGCGGATCGCCTTGCCGCGGATGTAGGGCTCGACCACCTGCTCGATGTTGAGCGCCGACTGCACGCGGCTCGCGATTCCCGCCTGCCGCATGGCGTCGGACAAGGCGAGCGCGTTCATCACCGTCGCCAGCATTCCCATGTAGTCGGCGGTGGCGCGGTCCATGCCCTGGGCGCCCGGCGCCAGGCCGCGGAAAATGTTGCCGCCGCCGATCACCACGCCGAGCTCGACCCCCATGCGCGAGACCTGCGCGATCTCGTTGACGATCGCCTCGATCGTCTGCCGGTTGATGCCAAAAGGATCGTCCCCCATCAGGGCTTCCCCCGACAGTTTCAGGAGGATCCTTTTGTATTTTGGGGTCAGTGGACGCTCGCCGGCTTCTCGATGCCCTCGCCCACCACCAGGAAGGCATAGCCATGGATCTTCGCCTTCTTCGCGCCGAGCATTTTCTCGATGCTCTGCTTGTCGTCCTTGATGAAGGGCTGGCCGAGCAGCGAGATCTCGCCCAGGAACTTGTTGAGCGCGCCTTCCACCATCTTGCGCGCGATTTCCTCGGGCTTGCCCGACTCCTTGGCGCGCGCGAGCTGGATCGAGCGCTCGCGCTCGACCACGTCCGCCGGCACCTCGGCCTTGCTCAGGTGCGCGGGCTTGGCGAAGGCGATGTGCATCGCCACGTCCTTGCCCACCTCCTCCGGCCCCTCGTAGTCCACCAGCACGCCGATCTTGCTGCCGGCGTGCACGTAGAGCGCGAGCTTGCCCTTCGCCTGCAGGCGCTTGAAGCGGCGGATGGTGATGTTCTCGCCGATCTTCTGCACCAGCTTCTGGCGCTTGTCCTCTTCCGCCGCGCCGGGGTCGCGCGTGGCGGCGGTTTCGGCCAGCGACTTGGCGAACGCGAGGAAGTCGTCGTTGCGCGCGACGAAATCGGTCTCGCAGTTGAGCTCGACCAGCGCGCCGACTTTCGCATCCGCGGAAATGAACGAGCCGATCACGCCTTCGGCGGCGACGCGGGTCGCGGCCTTGCTTGCCTTGGCGCCGCTCTTGATGCGCAGCAGCTCCTCGGCCTTCTTGAGGTCGCCGCCGGCTTCGGTCAGCGCCTTCTTGCATTCCATCATTCCGAGCCCGGTCAGCTCACGCAGCTCTTTCACCAGGCCTGCACTGATCTCTGCCATTCCTTGCAACTCCTTAGGTTGAAAAAAAGGGGCTCGGGGCCCCTTTTTTCATCGGTATCGGGCCGATGCTACTGGGACTCCTCGCCTTCCTCGACCTCGACGAACTCGTCGCGCGAGGCGGCGACCACTTCTTCCAGCGACTGGGTGCGGCCTTCCAGCACCGCGTCGGCCATGCCGCGCGCGTAGAGGCGGATCGCGCGGCTCGAATCGTCGTTGCCCGGGATCACGTACTGGATGCCCTCGGGGTTGTGGTTGGTGTCGACCACGCCGATCACCGGCACGCCGAGCTTGTTCGCCTCCTGCACCGCGCCCTTCTGGTAGCCCACGTCGATGATGAACAGCGCGTCGGGCAGCGCGCCGAGCTCCTTGATGCCGCCGAGCGAGCGCTGCAGCTTGGCCATCTCGCGCGTGAGCCCGAGCGCCTCCTTCTTGGAGATGCGCTCGAAGCTGCCGTCCTGCTGCATGGTCTCCATTTCCTTCAGGCGCTTGATCGACTGCTTCACGGTCTTGAAGTTGGTGAGCATGCCGCCGAGCCAGCGATAGTCCACGAACGGCATCTGGCAGCGCAGCGCCTCCTCGCGCACGATCTCGCGCGCCTGGCGCTTGGTGCCGACGAACAGGATGGACTGGCGGTTCGCCGCCAGCTGGCGCGCGAACTTGAGCGCGTCCTGGTACAGCGACAGGGTCTTTTCCAGGTTGATGATGTGGATCTTGTTGCGGTGGCCGAAGATGTACGGCGCCATCTTCGGGTTCCAGTACCGGGTCTGATGTCCAAAATGGACCCCGGCTTCCAGCATTTGACGCATCGTGACCGACACTCGCTTCTCTCCTTAGGGTTAGTCTGCCGCGGGCGTCAGCCTCCCAGTTTCACTTGAGAGGACCCTGGTCGAGCGCGCGGGAAGATTTGAGCCCGAAATTCTAGCATAATCAGACTAATGGCCGTGGTCCTGAAGAGCCCGGAAGAGATGGGCCGCATGCGTATTGCCGGGCGGCTCGCTTCCGAGGTCCTCGATTTCATCGCGCAGCACGTTCGCCCCGGTGTGACCACCGGAAAGCTGAACGACCTGTGCCACGATTACATGGTCAAGGTGCAGGGCACGGTGCCGGCGCCGCTCAACTATGCGCCGCCCGGCTACCGCCCGTTTCCCAAGTCGATCTGCACCTCGGTCAACCACCAGGTGTGCCATGGCGTGCCGGGCGAACGCGTGCTCAAGGCGGGCGACATCCTCAACGTCGACATCACCGTGATCAAGGACGGCTACCACGGCGACTGCAGCCGCATGTTCTACGTCGGCGAGCCGAGCATCCAGGCGAGGCGCCTGGTGGAGGTCACGTTCGAGTGCATGTGGCTGGGGATCCGGCAGGTGCGGCCCGGCGCGCGCCTGGGCGACGTCGGCGCGGCGATCCAGGCGCACGCCGAGAAGAGCGGTTTCTCGGTGGTGCGCGAGTTCTGCGGCCACGGCATCGGCCGCAAGTTCCACGAGGAGCCCCAGGTCCTGCACTACGGCAAGGCCGGCGCCGGGCTGCCGCTCGAGCCGGGCATGACCTTCACCATCGAGCCGATGATCAATGCCGGCAAGCCGGGGATCCGCGAGCTCGCCGACGGCTGGACCATCGTCACCAAGGACCACAGCCTGTCGGCGCAATGGGAGCACACGGTGGCGGTCACCGAGTCCGGCTTCGAGGTGCTGACCAAGTCCGAGGGCACGCAACCCCCGCCATGACCGCGGACCTGCGCGGCGAGGTCGCCGCCGCCCGGCAGGCGTTGCGCGAGTCCTACCTGCGCCGGCCGAACCCGCGCGCGTTGCTCGCCGAGCACTGCCAGCTCGTCGACCGCACCGTCACCGCGGTGTGGAGCGAGATCGCCCCGGTGCGCGACGCGGCGCTGGTCGCCACCGGCGGCTATGGCCGCGGCGAGCTCTACCCCTCCTCCGACATCGACCTGCTCGTGCTGCTCGCCAATGATCCGAGCGAGGCCGAGCGCGAAGCCCTCGAGCGCCTGATCGGCCGCTTCTGGGACATCGGGCTGGAAATCGGCCACAGCGTGCGCACCGTGGCCGACTGCATCGAGGCTTCGGCCGGCGACATCACCATCCGCACCACGCTGCTCGAGGCGCGCTTCCTGGCCGGGAGCCGCAAGCTGTTTCGGGAATTGAATGCCGAAGTACACAAGGCCGTGGACCCGGTGGCGTTCTTCAAGGCGAAGAAGCTGGAGCAGGAGCAGCGCCACGCCAAGCACCAGGATTCGCCCTACGCGCTCGAGCCGAACCTGAAGGAAGCGCCGGGCGGCCTGCGCGACCTGCACGTGATCCAGTGGATGGCGCGCGCGAGCGGGATGGGCCGGCGCTGGGCCGACCTGGTGGCCCATGGCCTGATCGAGCGCGGCGAGGCGCGCCAGCTGGCGCAGCTCGAGAGCCACCTGCAGGACCTGCGCATCCGCCTGCACTACCTCGCCGGGCGGCGCGAGGACCGGCTGGTGTTCGACCTGCAGAGCGCGCTCGCCGGGCAGCTCGGCCACAAGGACACGGCGTCGCGCCGCGCGAGCGAAACCATGATGCAGCGCTACTACCAGACCGCGAAGGTGGTGACGCAGCTCAACACCATCCTGCTGCAGAACCTCGAGGCGCGGCTCGCGCCGCGGCCCGACACCGAGCCGCGCAGCCTGAACGAGCGCTTCGAGGTGCGCAGCGAGCTGCTGCACATCAAGCGCGAGGGCACGTTCGCGAAGCAGCCGAGCGCGATCCTCGAGTGCTTCCTGCTGATGATGCAGCACCCGGAGCTGCGCGGCATGACCGCGCGCACGCTGCGCGCGCTGTGGCGCGCGAGGCTGCTGGTGAATGCAGAATTCAGGCGCGATCCAACGGCAAGGCTGCTCTTCCTGCACATCCTGCAGCAGCCGCGCGGCATCGTGCACGAGTTCCGCCGCATGAACCAGTACGGCATCCTCGGCCGCTACCTGCCCGAGTTCGGCAAGATCGTCGGCCAGATGCAGCACGACCTGTTCCACGTCTACACCGTGGACCAGCACATCCTCATGGTGCTGCGCAACCTGCGGCGCTTCACCATGCCGGAGTTCGCGCACGAGTTCCCGCTGCCGAGCGAGCTGATGAACGGCTTCGAGCACCGCTGGCTGCTGTACGTGGCCGCGCTCTACCACGACATCGCCAAGGGGCGCGGCGGCGACCACTCGACCCTGGGCGCGGCGGACGTAAGACGGTTTGCCACACAACATCAGCTCTCGCGTGAAGACCGCGAGCTGGTGGAATTCCTGGTCGAGCGCCACCTGGCCATGTCGCACGTGGCGCAGAAGCAGGACGTCTACGATCCGGAGGTGGTGCAGAGGTTCGCCGAGCTGGTGGGCACGGAGCGCCGGCTGGTGGCGCTCTACCTATTCACCGTGGCCGACGTGCGCGGCACCAGCCCGAAGGTGTGGAACGCGTGGAAGGGCAAACTGCTCGAGGACCTGTTCCGCGCCACGCGCCGCATCCTGACCGGCGAGCCGCTGGCGCGCGACGCCGCGCTCGCCGAGAAGCAGGCCGAGGCGGCGCGCCTGCTGCGTCTCTACGCGTTGTCCGACGGCGTCAAGGACAAGCTCTGGGTCAACCTGGACACCGCCTACTTCCTGCGCCACGACCCGCAGGAAATCGCCTGGCAGACGCGCAACCTGCACTACCGCGTCGATACCGACAGGCCGGTGGTCAAGGCGCGGCTGGCGCCGTTCGGCGAAGGGTTGCAGGTGATGATCTACACGCGCGACCGGGAGGCCCTGTTCGCGCGCATCTGCGGCTATTTCGAGCGCGCCGGCTTCAACATCGCCGAGGCCAAGGTGCACACCACGCGCAACGGCTACGCGCTCGACACCTTCATCCTGATGGGCCAGGGGCGCGATGCGCACTACCAGGACCGCATCGCCATGATCGAGGCCGAGCTGCCGGGCGAGCTGGTCTCGGATGCGCCGCTCGGGCCGCCGCGCGGCGGGCGGCTGTCGCGCCGCGTGCGCCATTTCCCGATCTCCCCCGCGGTCAACATTCGCCCCGACGAGCGCGGCGCCTGGCATTCGCTCACCATCGTGGCGGCCGACCGTCCGGGCCTGCTTTACGGCGTGGCGCGCACGCTGGCGCGCTACCACGTCAACCTGCAGACCGCGCGCATCAATACGCTCGGCGACCGCGCCGAGGACGTATTCCTGGTGTCGGGGGAAACGCTGGCCAACCCGAAGAAGGTGCTGCAGCTCGAGCAGGAGCTGCTGAACGAGCTCAGCCTGCCCGAGGCGGCCGCCCTGCCGGCCTGAGGCTGGCGCGATAGGCGGCGACGCTCGCCCGGGCTTTCCGGGCCGTGGCTTCGAGCGCCTTCTTCCAGCCCGCGCGATACGGGCGCAGCGCGGCGACCACGGATTCGGCGATCACCAGGTTGCGGTACCACTTGGCGTCGGCCGGCACCACGATCCACGGGGCGTGCGGCGCCGCGGTCTTCGAGATCGCGTCCTCATAGGCCTCGGTGTACTGGTCCCAGTAGTCGCGTTCCTTCCAGTCGTTGACGTTGACTTTCCAGGCGGTGTCCGGCGCCTGCTCGCGCTCGAGCAGGCGCTCCTTCTGCTCCTTCTGGCTGATATGCAGGAAGTACTTGAGCACGATGGTGCCGTGCTCCGCGAGCAGCTCCTCGAAGTCCGCGATGTGGCCGTAGCGCTCTTTCCACAGGCCGCGCGGCGCCAGGCCGTGGACCCGCACCACCAGCACGTCCTCGTAGTGCGAGCGGTTGAAGATCGAGAACTCGCCCAGCCGCGGCGCGTGCCGATGCACGCGCCAGAGGAAGTCGTGCTCGCGCTCCTCCGTGGTCGGCACGCCGAACGAGACCACGCGCACGCCGCGCGGATTCAGGCAGCCGACGACGTGCTTGATGGCGCCGTCCTTGCCGGCGCCGTCGCGCCCCTGCAGCACGATCATCGCGCCGTTCAGCTTCGCGCCCCACATCGCTTCCTGCAGCTCGAACAGCTCGGCCTCGAGCTCGACGAAGCGCCGGCGCGCCTTTTCCTTCGTCATTCCCGCGGGCGGCCCGGTCGGGATCTCTTCCAGGCGGACCTTCTTCCCGGCCTTGTCGAACAGCGTGCGCGCCAAGCGCTAATCCTCCGCGGGCAGCTCCTGCCCGGGGAACAGCGCCTCGTTGAAGCCGAAGCGGGTGAAGTCGCGGATGCGCATCGGATAGAGCACGCCGTCGAGGTGGTCGACCTCGTGCTGCACCACGCGGGCGTGGAAGCCGTCGACCTCGCGCTCGAACGGCTTGCCGAACTGATCGACCCCCTTGTAGCGCAGGCGGCGCCAGCGCGGCACCCAGCCGCGCATGCCGGGCACCGACAGGCAGCCTTCCCAGCCTTCCTCGACCTCGTCGGCGAGCGGCGTGAGCACCGGGTTGATCAGCACCGTGTCCGGTACTTCCTCGATGCCGGGGTAGCGCGGGTTCGACCTCACGCCGAAGATCACCACGCGCAGCTGCACCCCGATCTGCGGCGCGGCCAGGCCGGCGCCGTTCAGGTGGGCCATGGTGTCGCGCATGTCCTGCAGCAGCTGATGCAGCTCCGGGGCATTGAACTGCGCCACCGGCAGCGATTTCTGCCACAGGCGCGGGTCGCCCATCCGCAGGACCTGCCGAATCAACGCGCGCTCCTCATTGCTTCTGCTCGCAGAATTTCTCGATGATCCTGCGCACGCGCCCCAGCGCCTCGTCGAGGATCACCTGGATCTTGTCGAGCGCGATGGCGCGCTCGCTGTCGCCGCGGCCCGCGGCGTAGTTCGCCACCACCGCGATCGCGGCGTACTCGAGGCCGAGCTCGCGCGCGAGCGCGGCTTCCGGCATGCCGGTCATGCCGACCAGGTCGGCGCCGTCGCGCTCCAGGCGGGTGATCTCGGCCGCGGTCTCGAGCCGCGGCCCCTGGGTGGCGGCGTAGACGCCGCCATCCGTGATGCGCTCGCCGATCGCGGCCGCGGCCCTGAGGATGCGCTCGCGCAGCGCACGCGAGTACGGCTCGGTGAAATCGATGTGGTTGACCGGCTGGCCCGGACCTTCGAAGTAGGTGGAGGCGCGGCCCCAGGTGTAGTCGATGACCTGGTGCGGCAGCACCAGCGTGCCGGGCCAGATGTCGTTGCGGATGCCGCCCACCGAGGCCACCGAGATGATCGAATCGGCGCCCTCCTCGCGCAGCGCCCACACGTTGGCGCGGTAATTCACCTCGTGCGGCACGATGGTGTGGCCGTAGCCGTGGCGGGCGAGGAACACCACCTCGCACGCGCCGATGCGGCCGAAGGTCAGCGCGCCCGAGGGGTCGCCGTAAGGCGTGCGCACCACCTTGCGCCTGCCCACTTCGAGGCTGGAGAGCTGCGTGAGACCGCTGCCGCCGATGATCGCGAGCATTTTTTATTCTTTCATGGCGCGGATTTCCGGCAGGTTGCGCCAGTAGCCCTTTGCGTCCATGCCACAACCGAAGACGAACCGGTCCGGGATCTGCAGGCCGACGAAGTCGGCGCTGACGGGTTTCGCGGTGTTCAACCTCTTTTCGACCAGGACGGCGCAGTGCACGCTGCTCGCGCCGAGCTCGAGCAGCCCTTTCCTGATCGCCGCCATGGTCTCGCCATGGTCGAGGATATCGTCGAGCACCAGCACCGCGCGTCCCTTGACCATCTCGGGCGGGCGCACGCGCCACTCGATGCCGGCGCCGCGCGTGGCGGCGCCGTAGCGCGAGGCATGCACGTAGTCGAAGTCGAGCGGGAAGCGCAGCTTGGGCAGGATCTGCCCCGCGAACACCACCGCGCCGCCCATCACGGCCAGCACCAGCGGATAGCGTTTGCCGAGCGCGCGCTCGATTTCCGCGGCCAGGCGATCGACCGCGGCCTGCACTTCGGCGGCGCTGGTGATCAGGTCGGAGTCGCGCAGGAAGGCCCAGGCCTTCTCGCTGTCAGGCATTTTTCCTTGATTTCAGGTAGCGCGAGAACTCCTCGCCGGTCTCCGGGTGGCGCAGGCCGTACTCGAGCGTGGCCTGGAGATAGCCGAGCTTGGAGCCGCAGTCGTAGCGCTTGCCGGGCAGGCGCACGGCATGCACGCGCTCGTGCTTGAGCAGCGCCGAGATGCCGTCGGTGAGCTGGATCTCGCCGCCGGCGCCGGGCACCACCTCGCTCAGCATCTCGAAGATGCGCGGCGTCAGCACATAGCGGCCGACCACGCCCAGGTTGGACGGCGCCTCCGCCGGCCTCGGCTTCTCCACGATGCTGTGCATGCGCGCGGTATCGCCCTGCATCTTGTCGATGGTGACGATGCCGTAGCTCTGGGTCTGGTCGCGCGGCACCTCCTCCACCCCGAGCAGCGAGGTGCCGAGCTGGGCGTAGATCTCCGCCATGCGGCACATGGCGGGCGGGGTGGAATCGATCAGGTCGTCGGCGAGCAGCACCGCGAACGGCTCGTCGCCGACGACCGAGGCGGCGCACAGCACCGCGTGGCCGAGGCCGAGCGGCTCGGCCTGGCGGATGTAGATGCAGCGCACGCCTTCGGGAAGCACCGAGCGCACCATGTCGAGCAGCACGTCCTTGTTCTTGCGCTCGAGCTCGGTCTCGAGCTCGTAGGCCTTGTCGAAATGGTCCTCGATCGCGCGCTTGTTGCGGCCGGTGACGAAGATCATCTCGGTGATGCCGCACGCCGCCGCCTCCTCCACCGCGTACTGGATCAGGGGCTTGTCGACGATCGGCAGCATCTCCTTCGGGCTCGCCTTGGTGACCGGAAGGAAGCGGCTGCCGAAACCGGCGACCGGGAAGACGGCTTTTCTGAGCTTGGCTGGCATGGATTCAGAGATTCTGCAGCAATTCGGTGAATTGTTTCTCGTCGAGCACCCGCACGCCCAGCGCGCGGGCCTTCTCCAGCTTGGAACCGGCATCCTCGCCGGCGACGACGAAATCGGTCTTCTTGGACACCGAACCTACCACTTTGTGCCCCTTGGCCTCGATCGCGGCGCGGGCGTCGTCCCGGGTCATGCCGGACAGGGTGCCGGTGAGCACGAACGTCTTGGACGGCGCGGAAGCCCGCGGCGCCGGAGCGCTGCGCGGCCAGTGGACGCCGGCATGCACCAGGTCTTCGATCACCTTGCGGTTGTGCGGCTCGTCGAAGAACTGGCGGATCGAGCGCGCGACCACCGGCCCGATGTCCGGCACCTGGAGCAGCTCCCCTTCGCCCGCCCGTGCGAGCGGCTCGAGGTCGCCGAAGTGGCGGGCGAGGTCGCGCGCGGTGCTTTCGCCCACGTTGCGGATGCCGAGGGCGTAGATCAGGCGCTCCAGGGTGGTCTTGCGCGAGCGCTCGAGTTCGGCCACCAGGTTCGCCGCCGACTTCTCGCCCATGCGCTCGAGGTCTTCCAGTTGGGAAACCGATAACGCATAGAGATCCGAAGGACTGCGCACGAGCTCCTTGTCGACGAGCTGGTCCACCAGCCGCTCGCCCAGGCCTTCGACGTTCATCGCGCGCCGGCTGGCGAAATGCAGCACCGCCTGCTTGCGCTGGGCGGCGCAATACAGCCCGCCGCTGCAGCGGTGCGCGGCTTCGTCTTCGTTCCGCACCACGGCGGAACCGCAGACCGGGCATTGCGACGGGAACTCGAACAGCGCGGCACCCGGCGGCCGCCGCTCCAGGCGCACCGAGACGATCTCGGGAATCACGTCGCCGGCGCGACGCACGACCACGGTATCGCCGATGCGCACATCCTTGCGCCGCAGCTCGCTCTCGTTGTGCAGGGTGGCGTTGGTGACGGTCACCCCGCCGACGAAGACCGGCTTCAGGCGCGCGACCGGCGTGAGCGTGCCGGTGCGCCCCACCTGCACCTCGATGCCGAGCACCTCGGTGGTCTGCTCCTCGGCCGGATACTTGTGCGCGAGCGCGAAGCGCGGCGCGCGCGAGACGAAGCCGAGGCGTTGCTGCCAGTCGAGGCGGTTGACCTTGTAGACCACGCCGTCGATCGCGTACGGCAGCCGCTCGCGCAGCTTGCCGATGCGCACGTAATAGCCGAGAAGCCCCTCGACGCCACTGACCGTGTCGCGCTCCTTGCACACCGGGAAGCCGAGCTTCCCGAGGCGATCGAGCGCCTCGGCATGGGTGCCCGACGCCGACTCGGAGACCAGGGCGTAGGCAAAGAAGCGCAGCCGCCTGCTGGCCGTGATGCGCGAATCCAGCTGCCGGATCGCGCCCGCCGCCGCATTACGGGGGTTGACGTACTCCTTTTGCTCTGCGGCGCGCTGGCGCTCGTTCAACGCGTCGAAGTCGCGGCGGTACATGAGGACCTCTCCACGGACTTCGAGATCGCTCGCTTTTATTTTCAGGGGAATCGAATTGACCGTGCGCAGATTGGGCGTCACATCCTCACCGGTGGTGCCGTCGCCGCGCGTCGCGCCCTGCACGAAGACCCCGTCGCGATAGACCAGGCTCACCGCCAGGCCGTCGAACTTCGGCTCGGCGGCGTATTCGACCTCCTCCACGCCTAGCGCCTGGCGGATGCGCTTGTCGAAAGCGCGCACCTCGTCCTCGTCGAACGCGTTGCCGATCGACAGCATCGGCGTGCGGTGCTGCACCTCGCTGAACTGCGGCAGCGGCGCCCCGCCCACGCGCTGCGTGGGCGAATCCGGCGTGCGCAGCTCGGGATGCTCGGCCTCCAGCGCCTGCAGCTCGGCGAACAGCTTGTCGTACTCGGCGTCGGTGATCTGCGGCGCGTCCTCCACGTAGTAGAGGCGGTTGTGGCGCTCGATGGTCTCGCGCAGGGTCTTGATTCTCTTCGCCGCGCTCATGAAAACAGGCGCAGCGCGAGCGGGCTCCCGGTGTCGATGCCATGGCCGGCCAGCGTCTGGCGCACGGCCTCGAGCTGCGCGCCGATCGCGGCGAGCGCGCGGTCGTCGAGCGCGTTGCCGCGATCGTCCACCAGGCGGGCGCCGTGCGCTTCCGCCAGCGTGCGGCCGGCGCGCGCCATCGCCTCGTAGCTGCGGCCGAGGTCGGGCGTCACCGCCACGTCCAGCACCAGCGTGACGCCGTCCTCGCGCCGCACGACCTGGAACGGCGGCTCGCCCGGCGGCGGCTCGATGCCCTGGCCGATCACGTGCAGCGCCACCTGG
>Ga0247825_10000802_pt1 | contig 20348 bp, 17 predicted proteins | sample 13C_Vanillin_Day_FD_194413 | JGI IMG/M metagenome (GOLD analysis project Ga0247825, IMG submission 194413) | Soil microbial communities from agricultural site in Penn Yan, New York, United States - 13C_Vanillin_Day48 | ecosystem: Environmental > Terrestrial > Soil > Agricultural land | place...
CTGTGAGGCGCCCCTCCCCTCCCCTCATGCCCCGTGCGATCGCTGCGCCACGGAGCTGACGATGTCCGGGAGCGCCCTGCCTGCGGCCACGCCCAGCGTGCTGGAGACGCCCGCGGAGCAGCTCGAGTTGGAGACACGAGGGCCTCGGGAAGAGACGCTCTGGCAGCCGAAGCCTCACCGGCCCTGGGGACGCTGGGCGCTGCGCCTGGCGGTGCTGGCAGCGCTCGGAGCCGGTGGCTTCTTCGCGCTCCCCTTCCTCCAGCAGCTGCTTCCGGACGCTCAGCGGGTGGTGACCAGCGCCTTCGCCGTCAGCCCCTCGAAGCCTCCCCCCCTCATCATCAACAGCGAGCCTCCCGAGGCCACCGTGGTGGTGAACGGGCAGGATAAGGGCACCACACCCCTGATGATGGACAACGACTACCCGCCCGGAGAGGAGATCTCCGTCGAGGTGACACTGCGCGGATACAAGCCGTGGAAGGGCTCGTTCATCGGCAACGCCCCGGCGCAGTTCGAGGTGCGGCTGCAGAAGCAGCGCTAAGCCGCCTCACTTCACCAGGCGCAGGTGGCCCTTGCGCGGCGTGGGCGGGTCGTCCCTCGGCCCCTCGGGCTCGCCCTGCTTCTCGCCAGGCACCTCCCGGAGCACCGTGCGCGGACGCGCCTCGGCGGGAGCGGCGGCGGGCGCCACCTCGTGGACGGGCACCTTGCTCGTCACCATCGTCTGCTGGACCAGCTCCGGCGGCATGTCGTCCGGGTACATCCAGAACAGCTCCTTGGTGACGTGGCTGGCGATGGCGAACAGCGCCGACCAGGGCACAGCCACCGTGAAGCGCGTCCCCGAGAAGCTCAGCGTGGAGCGCACGCCCCAGTCACTCACCGAGAGATCCGGCGGATCGAACCGGTACGAGAGGTTCAGGCGAAGGTGAGCCTCGTTGCGCAGGTGCGGCGGGACGAGCACCCCGGGACGGCGCGCATCCAGGTGGATCATCACCATTCCCTGCTCGAGGGCCGACAGCAGCCGCTCCTTCTTGTCCGGACCCTTCGTGTCCATCCTGTCCGCACGGGCGTGGGGGCGCTTAGCGGCGTCGCGCCTCGCGCTCCATCTCCCGCTTCGTCTCCCGTTCCTTGATGTCCTGACGCCGGTCCTCGTGAGTCTTGCCCCGGCAGAGCCCCAGCTCCACCTTGGCCCGCCCATTCTTGAAGTACAGCATAAGCGGGATGATGGAATAACCCCGCTCTCTCACCTTCGCCGCCCAGCGGTCGATTTCCGCACGGTGCATCAGCAGCTTACGGCCCCGCAGCGGCTCGTGTGTGAATACATTGGCGGGTTTATAACTCCCAATGTGGGCATTGAGGAGATAAAGCTCGCTGCCTTTGGGGAGGGCATAGGCGTCCGAGAGGTTGGCCGTGCCCTCGCGCAGGGCCTTGACCTCGCTGCCCTGGAGCTGGAGGCCAGCCTCGAGCTTCTCGTCCACGGTGTACTGGGCACGGGCCTTGCGGTTCTCAGAGATGATCTTCACGCCCTGCCCGGCCCCGCCTCCAACCTTCGCCTTGCTGCCGGCCATACGCGCGTCCCCTAGCCTCCGATGGGCTGGTTATCGATCAACCGCGTGGTCCCACAGAAGGCGGCCACCAGCAGGCGAGCGGGCTGGCCTGGCTGAACGGAAGACACCGGCTTCAGGCGTTCAGCGTCGACCAGCTCCACATAGTCCTCCCGGAGATCCGCGGCGCGCAGCTCCCGACGGACGACCTCGACGAGCGCTGACGCGTCGGCAGTGCCAGAGCGGTACAGCGCCTGAGCCGCCCCCAGCCCCCGCGAGAGAGCGAGCGCTCGCTTGCGCTCCTCGGGAGAGAGGTAGGCATTGCGCGAGCTCATCGCCAGCCCATCCGGCTCACGCACCGTGGGCATGCCGATGATCTCACCGCCCAGGTGCAGATCCCGGTTCAGCGCCTTGATCACCTGGAGCTGCTGGTAGTCCTTCTCTCCGAACAAGGAGACGTCCGGCCGGAAGAGCGCCAGCAGCTGGGTGACGATGGTGGCCACACCCCGAAAGTGTCCGGGGCGGCGATCTCCGCACAGCCCCTGGCTCACCTCCGTCACCTCCACGTACGTCTGATAGCCCGGCGGGTACATGGCGCCCAGCTCGGGGGCGAAGACGGAGTCCACGCCCACGCTGGCGCACCGGGCCAGATCCCCCTCGAAGTCCCGGGGATAGCGGGACAGATCCTCCTTGGGGCCGAACTGGGTGGGGTTGACGAAGATGGAGGTGGCCACCACGTCCGCGCGCTGACGGCCCTCGCGCATGAGCGACAGGTGGCCCTCATGCAGGTAGCCCATGGTGGGCACCAGCGCGAGCCGCCGTCCCGCCCGGCGCAGGTCCGCCACCCATGCCTTCACTTCGTCCACGGTGCGGAGGACCTGCGGGGCCATGGCGCTCAGACCGGTACCCCGTAGATGGGACCGACCTTCTCCCCCCCCTCGGAGGACTCATGCTCAGGGTGGGCATTGGAGGCCACCAGCCGCAGGGTCTTCGAGTGGAAGGAGTGCTCCTCGTCCGGGAAGCTGCCGGCGCGCACCTCGCTGAAGAAGGCGGCCGCCGCCCCGGTGATGGAGCCGTGCAGGTCCGCGTAGCGCTTGACGAACTTGGGCTTGAAGCCCGGATTCATCCCCAGCAGGTCGTAACAGACGAGCACCTGGCCGTCGCAATCCACTCCGGCACCAATGCCGATGGTGGGGATGCTCAGGCGCTGGGTGATCTGCCGGGCCAGCTCCATCGGCACACCCTCCAGCACCAGCGCGTAGGCGCCAGCCCGCTCGAGCGCGAGCGCATCCTGGAGGATCTTCCGGGCGGCCTGCTCGTCCTTGCCCTGCACCACGTAGCCGCCCATCTTGTGCACCGACTGAGGCGTCAGCCCCAGGTGGCCCATGACGGGGATGCTCGCACGGGTGATGGCCGCCACGGTGTCGGCGAACTCGGCGCCGCCCTCGAGCTTCACGCTGCCCACCCCGCCCTCAGCCACCAGCCGCCCGGCGTTGCGAACCGCCGCCTCGACCGAGGTCTGATAGCTCATGAAGGGCATGTCTCCCACCACATGGGCCCGCTTGGCCCCCCGGGTGACGGCCGTGCAGTGGTAGATCATCTGCTCCATCGTCACGGGGAGCGTGGAGTCATGCCCCTGGACGACCATGCCCAGAGAGTCTCCCACCAGCATCACGTCCGCGCCGGCCTCGTCGAGGATCCGGGCGAAGGTGGCGTCATAGGCGGTGACCATGCAGATCTTCTGGCCCGCCTGCTTCATCTTCTTCAGGGTGTGGATGGTGACCTTGTCCTTCACGGTTCACCTCCTCGTGCGTGGATGAGGGTTCAGGTGCTGCGGTGTCCACCTCTCGCCGTCCCGAGGAATCGCCGGAGGTCTCCCGTACTCTAACGCCCTCCCGGCTCCCATGGGGAACCGTTGTCAGGCGGCGGACAGGCACACAAGCGCCTGGAATCGTTAGGCCCGCCTGGCTGGCTGTGGGTCGTAATGATGGGTACCGCCCATCCGGGCGCGCTGGATGGCGGTGAACAGCCCCTCGCGATCCGCCTCGTTGTTCACGAAGTCGATCTCCGAGGTGTTCACCACCAGAAGCGGCGTCTCGGTGTAGTGGGCGAAGAAGTCGTTGTAGGAGTGCACCAACTGCTCCAGGTAGCCGGCGTCGAACTTGCGCTCGTACTCGCGCGCCCGCTTCTTGATGCGGTGCAGCAACACGTCCAGCCGGCCCTGCAGGTAGATGACGAGGTCCGGCTTCGTCACCCGGGGTCCCAGCGCCTCGAACACTCTGTCGTAGAGCGCCAGCTCGTGCTCATCCAGGGTGAGGTAGGCGAAGAGCCGATCCTTGGCGAACAGGTAGTCGCTGACGGTGACGGCGCTGAAGAGATCCTGCTGGAAGAACTCCTGCTGCTGCCGGAAGCGCGAGAGCAGGAAGAAGATCTGCGTCTGGAACGCGTACTTCTGCCGGTCCGCGTAGAAGTTGGAGAGGAACGGGTTCTCCTCGAACCTCTCCAGGATCCGGCGTGCGTTGAAGCGCTCGGCCAGGAGGTTGGAGAGGCTCGTCTTGCCCACGCCAATGGGCCCCTCGACGACGATGTACCGGTAGTCCATCCGCGCAGGCGGATAGCACAAATCGCGGGCAAGTGTCTGCTTGACGGTCCAGGGCCGCTTTCCGTACGGTCCGCGCGCTGTCCAACATGCGGGTCGGGGTGCGCCGGGAGATGAGCGGGAGGCAGCGGTCGAAGACCGTCGTCAAGTTGGAGGAGGCCCGTCAGGTCCCTCGGACCCAGGCGCGTCCTCCCCCGCCCGTGGAGCCCGATCCCCTCTATGGCGTGGTGCTCCTGAAGACGGCGCTGGAGCTCAAGCGCCGCAAGGACGGGAGCGTGGAGGAGATCCTGCGCGGCGTGCTGGCACGGATGCGCATTCCCGAGCACGAGTTCCGGGCGTTCCTGGAGCAGCGGGGAGACCTGAAGAAGCTGCTCGGCGGGTAGACGGGCCTACCGAGCAACTTCGCAAGGGGCAGCAGCAGTCTCCGGTGTTCTCCAACGACGAGATCACTCTGGACTTGAGAGGCTACGAGCTCACCGGTCCCAGAGCCCGCTCGAGCGCGGCGAACTCCTCGGGCGCGAGCGTCTCGGCACGGCGCGTGGGATCGATGCCCGCTGTCTCCAGCGCCTTCGCGTACTGCTCGGGCGTGGCCAGTGTCCGATCCGACTTCAGCGAGTTCAGCAGTGTCTTCCGCCGCTGCGCGAAGGCTGCCTTCACCACGCGGATGAAGCGCTCCTCGTCCACGACAGGCGCTCGCGGCGCCTTCAGCCGCGTCAGCCGCACCACCGCCGAGTCCACCTTCGGCGGCGGGTGGAACAGATGCGCCTCCAGGGTGAACAGGTGCTCGATGTCGAAGTACAGCCCCAGCAACACCGTGAGCAGCCCGTAGTCCCTCGTCCCCGGCTTGGCCGCGAGCCGCTCCACCACTTCCTTCTGCAGCGTGAACACGGCCCGGGACACCTGGGCGCGCTGCTCCAGCACCTGAAAGAGGATGGAGCTCGTCAGGTGGTACGGCAGGTTGCCTATCACCGCCACCTCGGGGGCTCCGGCCGCCTGCGCGAAGTCCACCGTGGCCGCGTTGCCCGGCACCACCCGCACGCCCGGGATCGCCTCCTTCTCCAGCACGGCGATCATGTCCCGATCCTTCTCCACCGCCGTCACACGCGCCCCCGTGGCCGCCAGGAAGCGCGTGAGGTGCCCCAGCCCCGGGCCCAGCTCCACCACCGGCTCGCCCTCACGCAGCGCCAGGGCCTCGGCGATCTCCCGCAACGCTCCCTCGTCCCCGAGGAAGTTCTGCCCCCAGCTGTGCTTGGCGTGCAGCCCGTGGCGCTTGAGGATCTCCCGCGGCGATTCCACTGTTCCCCTCCCTCACATCCGCCAGGCCGGATCCGCGGCGAGCCGGAAGTCTCCGCGCAGCCCTCGGCGCCAGGCCTCGTACCCGGCCACCGCGATCATGGCTCCATTGTCCGTGCACAGCCGCACCGGCGGCAGGTACAGCTTCAAGCCCCGCTCCTCGGCGCGCTCCAGGCACAGCGAGCGCAGGCGCGAGTTCGCCGCCACGCCTCCACACACCACCAGCCGCTGCAACCCCAACCGCCGAGCCGCGGCGATGAACTTCTTCGACAGCGCGTCCGCCACCGCCTCCTGGAACGAGGCGCACAGATCCGCGAGCGCCTGCCCCTGTGGAACGCCGTGCTTGCGCACGTGGTTCAGCACCGCCGTCTTCAGCCCGGAGAACGACACATCGAAGGTGTCCGGCTGCGGCAGTGCCCTCGGGAAGTGGATGGCCTCTGGATCGCCCTTCTGCGCGAGCTGATCGATGGGCAGCCCGCCCGGATACGGCAGGCCCAGGATGCGCGCCGTCTTGTCATAGGCCTCGCCGGCCGCGTCATCGCGGGTGCTGCCCACCAGCCGGTAGCGGCCGTAGTCCTGCACCTCGTAGAGGCTCGTGTGCCCACCTGAGACGACGAGCCCGAGGAACGGGGGCTCAGGCGCATCCTCCAACAGCCGGATGGCGAGCAGGTGGCCCTCCAGGTGGTTGGCTCCCACAAAGGGCTTCCCGGTGGCCAGGCTCAGGGACTTGGCCACCTGCACGCCCACCAGCAGTGCGCCAATCAGCCCCGGCCCCGAGGTGACGGCGATGAGGTCCACATCCTCCAGAGTCCGGCCCGCGCGCGTGAGGGCCTCATGGAGGACCGGCATCACCTGGACGATGTGATTGCGGCTGGCGAGCTCCGGCACCACCCCGCCCCACCGCCGGTGGATGTCCACCTGAGTGGACACGACATCCGAGAGCACACGCCGCCCGTCTTCCACGAGCGCGGCGGCGGTCTCATCACAGCTGGTCTCCAGTCCAAGAACGAGCAAGGCAGCACCTTCCAGGCTAGCGAGGGCCCGTGCCCCCTCCCTAGTTGCTGCCGAGCTGTTTCAACGCAAGGCGCACGTCGGCGGAGAACTTCCCAGAGGGCTCCAGGGCAAGGTACTTCTTATAGGCCTGGACCGCTTGATTATTCTGGTTGGTTGCCTGCAGCGCCATGCCCAGCGAGAACCAGGCCCGGGCGTTCGCGTCCTTGTCCTTCACCACGTCCTGCAACACCCTCACGGCCTCGCGGAACGCCGAGTCGTTGGTGCTGCCCATCACCAGCGAGAAGCCCAATCCCTCCTTGGCCTCGCCGGAGCCAGGCCTGAACCTGAGGGCCCTGCGGTAGTTCGAGGCGGCCGCCTTGTAGCGCCCGCTCACCATGGCAGATCTCGCCTTGCTGATGGAGCTGGCGTACTCCGCCTCTGGATCCACCGGCTTCGTGGTGTCCGTAGGCGTGACCTCGGTGGGCTCGGGCTCGTCGGGCTCCGGCGTGGCCGGAGTCTCGGCGACCGTGGGCTTGGACGTGTCCGAAGGAGGCGGCGTGTCCTGCGGCTTGGCCGTATCGGGCGGCATAGCCACCTCGGGCGGCGGGGTTGTCTCCTCCGGCGGAGTGGGCGTCACGACGGCATCGGGAGGCTTTGGCGTGGGCGTGTTAGGCCCCGTCGTCTGGGAGTTCGTCTGATCCGGGGGCTTCGCCGTCTGCCCCGTGGAACCAGAACCCTGCGTCCCGATGATCACTGCCGCCACGGCGATGATCGCCACGATGCCCACGCCGATGTAGAGGCCCGTGCGCTTGGGCTGCACGGCCTTGGCGAGCGCCGCCTCGTCCACATCGTTCTTCTTGTCGTTCTTCTTGTCGTCCCTCTTCTCGTCCTTCTTGGGAGGAGGCGGCGACACCGGCTTGGAGACCGTAGGCTTGGGCGGCTCCGGCGGAGTCTTGAAGTCCAGCGTAGGCAGCGGCGTGTCCTCACGCTTCGACGGGCCTGGGCTGGACTCGGACACGACCGTCACTGGAACGGGCGTGAGCATGGGCGGAGTCTTCTGCTCGGCGTCAGGAGCCCCATGGCCTGGATATGGCGGGAGCGCGAGCTGCGCAGGCGCCTCGGGCGCGGGCTCGGCGATCGGAGCCGGGCTCGGCGCCGTCACAGGCGTAGGCCCTGCCACCAGCGTCACCTCGGAAGAAGGCGGCGCGGGCGTGGGCGGAGGAACGGGAGCAAGCGGGCTCGGCCCCACGGCAGCCCCGCCAAAGATGGGGGCCCGTCCAGGCACGCTTGCCTCGTGCAGCTCCTCCTCCGTGGCGGGCGCATGAGCACCATTGGGAGGCGGCTCTGCTGGCTGCACCGGTGCGGCGGAATGAGCGACAGCCGCCGACGTGCGCGTATGCGACCACGCAGGGATCGGTGCCCACGTGCTCGCGGAGCCCAGGCCGTCCGTGTCCACACGGCTCCAGTCCAGCAGCAGGCTGCGGCGGGCCTGCTCCTGGGCGCGGTGCTCGGGTGGAGGCTCCACGAGGAACGACGAGCCCTCAGCCGCGGGCGGCGGCACGGGCGGCATCTCAGGCGCCTCCCCCGTGGGCGAGCTGGGGCGCTTGGGCTTCGGCTGGAAGACCACGACGTTCGCCGGCTGCGAGCCGGGCGGCGGCGGAGTACCGGCAGCAGGCTCCGCGGCAGACTCGGGGGCCTTCTCCGGAGAGGACTTCGGAGGAGCCTCCGCGGCAGCCTTCGGCGCAGACGGTTCCGGTTCGGCAGCCTGCGCGGGAGGCGGCGGCGGAGCGACAGCGGAGATGGGCGGAGGCGGCGGCACGGCGGCCGTGGCCTTGGCAGGATCCGCCACGGGCTCGCTGGAGGGCGGCGCAGGCACGGGCGCTGCCGTCGCCTCTGGAGGAGGCGGCGGAGGCTGCGGCACCGGCGGCGCCGACGCATTCAGCCACTCCTCGATGCCGGGCTTGCCGCTCTGGATGGGCTCCTGCGGCACATTGCCCAGCTCGCGGATCAGCCCCTCGAAGTACAGCTTGCTGATGATGCCCAGCGCGGCCAGATCCTCGAAGTCCGAGTCCTCCACCACGCGGCTCAGGGTGCGCTTGCCGTCGAACAGGCGCAGCAGGCCGTTCACCTCGTCGGGGATCTCCGACAGACGCTCGGCCAGCTGGTGGTAGTCGATCTCGAACACCGTCTCGAGCGGGGGCAGCTGCTCGAGCATGCGGCCCCACTCATCCAGCCGGCGCATGCCCTCCATGAGCAGGCCCTGGGTGGAGACCTCGATGCGCTCGGGCCTGTCCAGCGGGGTGAACTGCACCTCGAACTGGCCCTCGAAGGTGTTGAGCATCCGGTAGAACGCGTTCTCACCCTTGAGGCGCCCCAGCTCCGCGTCGATGACGCGGCCCTCCTTGAAGTAGATGGCGCCGACACGCTCGCCCTGGATGGAGATGGCGCCCGTCTTGCGGCCGATCTCGAACGTCTGGACCAGGTCCACCACGCCCATGTCGGCCAGGCTGCCGCTGAAGCCGCCCTTGGTCGTCTCGCGCTTCTCGATCCTCTCCTTCTCGGCCTTCTGGAGGATCATCTTCACGCGGGTGACGATCTCTTTGATGTAGATGGGCTTCGTCAGGTAGTCGTCGCCACCGAGCTCCAGGCCGCGCACCTTGAACTCGACCGACTTCTGGTTGGTGAGGAAGACGAAGGGGATGTGCTTGAAGCGCTCGTCGGACTTGAGCGTCTTGCACAGCTCGAAGCCGTCCATCTCCGGCATCTTCGTGTCGGCCAGCACGAGATCCGGCGGGCTGATCTGGACCTTCTCCAGCGCATCCTTGCCGTGAATGGCCGTCGTGACGGAGAAGCCGGCCTTCTTCAGGCTGACCTCCATCACGCGAAGGCTCTTCGCGTCACCATCGACCAGGAGCAGGTGCTGCTTGGCCACGTTCGATTGCCTTTCCCTAGGGGCGGCTCACCGGGAGCCCTGCGCCGAGGAGTCGCGGGATGATCACGCCCATTCTCCAGGCATGTCAATGGTTTGGCTGGCTCCCTGCCCTGCCTGAACAGCGGCCGGCCGGGTGCTCGCCTGGTGAGTGTTCAGCGGAAGAAGCCCTTCTTGGGCGGAGGGGTATTCTTCTTGCGCATCTCGATGAGCCGCAGCTCCTGGTTGGCCTCCAGGTGCTTGGGGTTGGCGCGCACGGCGTCACGGAAGTGGCGCTCGGCCCGATCCATGTCGCCCTCGACGCGGGCGATCACGCCCAGCTGGTAGTGCGCCCGGTCGCAGGTGGCGTCGGCCTTGATGGCGTCGGCCATCATCTGCTTGGCCTTGGGGACCTCCGCCTTGCGCTGGGGATCCATGTAGATCGTCCATGCCAGGGCGGCCAGATACAGGGCCTTGGGCTCCAGCGAGTAGGCGCGATCGAAGTGATCGATGGCGGAGGCGAAGTCCCGCTTGCGGAAGAAGACCTCGCCCATCTTGAAGAGGTCTCCTGGGTTGGTGGCCGCGGTGCTACGGCCGGTGGGGCTCATGCCCGGCGTGGGTGGGGCCGCGGGAGGCTTGGGAGCCGCTGCCTTCTTGAGTCCTTCCAGGTACGCAGTGCGCTTGGCCTCGTCGTAGAGGATCTCGTAGGCCTCGCGGATGGCCTCGAACACGGCGGTGATCTTGGGCGCCAGGTGCGGCAGCGAGGGCGGCAGGCGATCCGGGTGGAAGACCTTGGCCAGGCTGAGGAAGGCGGCCTTCACCTGATCCCGAGGCACCTCCGGAGAGATGCCAAGGATGGCGAAGTGATCGCGCTTGTTGTTCTGCAGCTCGGTGTAGCGCCGCTCGATCTGCTGCACGAGCCCCGAGTCCTCCGCTGCGGGCGAGACTGCCGCGGGAGTTGCTGGAGGCTCCGCGGGGGCGGGGGCCGTGCTGACAGGGACAGCTCCGACCGGAGCATCCTGCCGGGCTCCCAGAGCGCCCATGTTCTCCATGGCGCGGCGCAGCAGGCGCTGGCGCCGCAGCCGGGCCTCTTCGTCAGGATTGGAGGAGTCTCCCGCCACGTCGTCCTCGTCGAGGTCCCAGTCGTCCAGATTCAGATCATCCAGATCATCCAGCCCATCGGGCCCCGGGTCCAGGACCCTACCGGATGAGGTGTTGAGCGCAGTCTGGCCAGTTACAGCGGCCTTGTCACCAGGGGGGGTTGGGAAACCGGAGGCCGCCACAGCAGGTTCTCCTACATTGCCTCCCTCAGGGGGAACCTCTGTCAGGACGAGTTCCTCCAGATGGGACTCGACCTGGTTCAGCGCGGCCTCGAAAGAGGCGGAGAGGTTCACGGCCTCGTCCGCGCTGTCGAAGGTGACGATGCGCCAGAGGTCATCTTCGCCAGCCGGGCGTGTGTCTGGCCCCGGACGGTGGGCCGGGCGTGAAGGAGTGTGGGGCCTGGGCCGCAGGGGGGCGGCAGGGGCCGTGGAGAGGGGTGCTGGCGCCTCCGGAAGAGGCTGCGCGGCCGCCATCAGCCCGGAGACGACCGGGGTGGAGGGCGTGGGGACAAGGTCGCTCCAGTTGACGTCCTGCTCCAGACTGACCTCCGTCACGGATGCCTCGGGCACGGTGTGAGCGCTGGGAGCCGGGTCGGGGTCCTCGGTGAGCCAGGAGTCGACGGGGGCGGTGACGATGCGGCGACTGGCCTCTTCCAGGTCCCGGTGGAGCGCCAGCTCCGCCTGTTGCCGCGCCTGGCGGAGTGCCTCGGTGTTCTCCTGGAGCTGCAGGTCCTGCGGTGTGGCGTCGAGCTGAGGAACGGCGTCGGACCAGGAGAAGCTGTCGGGCTCTGGCTGGGCGGAGAGCGTGGGCACCGCTTCCGTTTCGAGCTGGAGAGCCTCCGAGACCCGCCGCGCCTTCTCGGCCAGCCGCGCCTCCTTGGCGCGACGGCGCTCCTCCTCGCGGAGGGCCTGCTCATCCTGGAAGGGATCGACAGCCGGTGCGGTGGGCTCTCCCGGAATGGCGTCTTCCCATCGGGCGGCTTCGGCGGCCTGGCGCGACTCGGCGGCTTGACGGAGCTCCTCGGCGAGCCGGGCCTCCTCGGCCAGCCGGGCTTCTTCGGCCAGCCGGCCTTCTTCAGCTCTGCTGGCCTCTTCCATCAGAAGGACGGCGTCTTCCAGGTGAACCTCTTCGACCTGGCGCTCCTCGTCGGAGGGAGCGGCCTCATCGATACCGAGAGACTCCTGCGTGAGCCGGGCAGCCTCCGCCAGCCGGCGGGCCTTCTCGGCCAGGCGCGCCTCCTTGGCACGGCGCCGCTCCTCGTCACGACGGGCCTCTTCATCCACGAAGATGTCCGCGAGCGGCTGTGCCTCACCTGCCTCTTGCGCCTGCTCGAGCCGGGCCGATTCCGCGGCCTGGCGTGCTTTCTCCATCCGCCGCAGTTGCAGAGCCTGCTGCTGCTCCTGAGCGAGACGGGCCTCCTCGGCCTGACGAGCCTCCTCGGCCTGACGAGCCTCCTCGGCCAGGTGAGCCTCTTGATCCAGCCGGGCCGCCAACGCGGCCTGACGGAGATCCTTCGCAAGCCGGGTAGCCTCTGCTTGTCGCCGCTGCTCTTCCTGGCGCGCCTCTTCGGCCAAGCGCTCTTCCTCAAGACGAGCTTTTTCGGCCCGACGCGCCTCCTCGGCCAGGCGCGCCTCTTCGGCCAGGCGCTGCTCTTCCATGAGGCGTGCTTCCTCTGCCAGGCGCGCCTCTTCGGCCTGCCGTGCTTCCTCTGCCAAGCGCGCCTCTTCGGCCAGGCGCGCCTCCTCGGCCAGGCGCGCCTCCTCAGCTTGGCGGGCCTCTTCGGCCAGGCGCCGCTCTTCTTCGAGTCGAGCCTCTTCGGCCAGACGCGCCTCCTCGGCCAGCCGCGCCTCTTCAGCTCGACGGGCCTCCTCGGCCAGCCGCGCCTCTTCAGCTCGACGGGCCTCCTCGGCCAGCCGCGCCTCTTCGACCAGGCGCCGCTCTTCTTCGAGACGGGCTTCTTCAGCCAAGCGAGCCTCCTCGGCCAGCCGTGCCTCTTCAGCTAGACGTGCCTCCTCGGCTCGACGTGCCTCCTCGGCCAGTCGTGCTTCTTCTGCCAGCCGCGCCTCCTCCTCCAGGCGCGCCTCTTCAGCCTGACGTCGCTCCTCTTCAAGACGCGCTTCCTCGGCCCGACGCGCCTCTTCGGCCAGGCGCGCCTCTTCGGCCAGGCGCGCCTCTTCGGCCAGCCGCGCCTCTTCGGCCAGCCGCCGCTCTTCTTCGAGACGAGCCTCCTCAGCCAAACGAGCCTCTTCGGCTCTGCGGGCCTCCTCAGCTAGCCGAGCCTCCTCAGCCTGGCGTGCTTCCTCGGCCAAGCGCGCCTCCTCGGCCAAGCGGGCCTCTTCAGCCAAGCGCCGCTCTTCTTCGAGACGGGCCTCCTCGGCCAGGCGTGCCTCTTCGGCCAGCCGCGCCTCTTCGGCCAGCCGCGCCTCTTCGGCCAACCGAGCCTCTTCGGCCAGACGCGCCTCTTCGGCCAACCGAGCCTCTTCTGCCAGCCGAGCCTCTTCTGCCCGGCGGGCCTCCTCCGCCAAGCGTGCCTCTTCGGCCAACCGAGCCTCTTCTGCCAGCCGAGCCTCTTCAGCCCGGCGTGCCTCCTCCGCCAAGCGTGCCTCTTCGGCTCGGCGGGCCTCCTCAGCCAGCCGAGCCTCCTCCGCCTGCCGAGCCTCTTCCGCCTGCCGGGCCTCCTCAGCCAGCCGGACCTCTTCCGCCAACCGGGCCTCTTCAGCTCTGCGCGCTTCCTCCGCCAGCCGGGCCTCTTCAGCCAGCCGAGCCTCTTCAGCCAGACGCCTCTCTTCGGCCAAGCGCGCCTCTTCTGCCCGTCGTGCCTCCTCTGCTAGCCGAGCTTCTTCCGCCAGCCGAGCCTCTTCGGCTCGGCGCGCCTCTTCAGCCAAGCGTGCCTCTTCGGCTCGACGCGCCTCCTCCGCCAACCGAGCTTCTTCGGCTCGACGTGCCTCCTCCGCCAGCCGAGCCTCTTCGGCCAAGCGCGCCTCCTCCGCCAGCCGAGCCTCTTCGGCCAGCCGAGCCTCTTCGGCCAGCCGAGCCTCTTCGACCAGCCGAGCCTCTTCGGCCAGCCGAGCCTCTTCGGCCAGCCGAGCCTCTTCGGCCAGCCGAGCCTCTTCGGCCAGCCGAGCCTCCTCCGCCAGCCGAGCCTCCTCCGCCAGCCGAGCCTCCTCCGCCAGTCGAGCCTCCTCCGCCAGCCGAGCCTCTTCGGCCAGCCGAGCCTCCTCCGCCAGCCGAGCCTCCTCCGCCAGCCGAGCCTCCTCCGCCAGTCGAGCCTCTTCCGCCAGCCGAGCCTCCTCGGCCAGCCGGGCCTCCTCCGCCAGCCGGGCCTCTTCCGCCAGCCGGGCCTCTTCGGCTCGGCGAGCCTCTTCCGCCAGCCGAGCCTCCTCCGCCAGCCGGGCCTCTTCTGCCAGCCGGGCCTCTTCCGCCAGCCGGGCCTCTTCCGCCAGCCGAGCCTCTTCTGCCAGCCGGGCCTCTTCAGCTCGGCGAGCTTCCTCGGCCAGACGCGCCTCCTCCGCTAGCCGAGCCTCTTCCGCCAGCCGGGCCTCTTCCGCCAGCCGGGCCTCTTCAGCTCGGCGAGCCTCCTCAGCCAGCCGGGCCTCTTCCGCCAGTCGAGCCTCTTCGGCCCGGCGTGCCTCTTCCGCCAACCGGGCCTCTTCCGCCCGGCGCGCCTCCTCTGCAAGCCGCGCCTCCTCTGCAAGCCGCGCCTGTTCTCGCGCCTCCCACTCGTCGGCACTCAGAGACTCGACAAGCCCCTCACGCTCAAGCAGCTGGAGCAAGGCCTCCCGAACAGGCGTCAGCGCCTCCGGCTGCCGGAAAGCCGTCAGTGTCTCCAGAAAGCCCCGCTCATCCTTACTCGTGAGCCACGGCTCGCACGCGGCCACATCGGCGCAGCGAAACACCCGAGCCACCTTCCCCTCCACGGCCGGCTCCAGCGCGGCGCGGAGGACCCGAACACCCGCAATGGGCCGGAACATCTCCTCCACCTCACCCGGCTCGAACGCGGAGCGCTCGGCCAGCTGGCTCAGCCGCCGCACGTGAGCAAGCACCTGCAGCTCCGCCACCGTGCTTTCCTCGATCCCCAACGCCTCGAGCAGATCCTCATCCAGCGCCCCTGCCCCACCCCGCGCCCAGAGCGCATCCAGCGCCTCCGGCTTCATCCGCCCGCTCTGCAGGAGCGCCTGTGCCGGGCTCTGGAACCCGAACCCGAGCTGCGTGCCCACGAGGTTCCCAGCCTGGAGGAACAGGCGCGCCTCCCTCCCACCCGCGGTGAGGGTGAGCTGACCGGTGGCCCGGGACTTGTGGGCGGAATAGAGGGCTTCAGCAACAAGAGAGGGGGGCATGGCCCCCCGAGTCTATTCCCTCTGCCCGGTCCCTCAACTTGCCGGGGGTGGCTGCCTGGCTGCCCCTCCGAGCTGGACCTGACGCAGCGCCTCGTAGGTGGCAATGCCCACGGCGGTGGACAGGTTGAGGCTGCGCCGGTCCTCGAGCATGGGGATGGTGACCGGCTGCCCGGATCCCCCCCCCAGCACCTCGGGGGGCAACCCCGAGACTTCCGAGCCGAAGACCAGGTGATCCCCCGGCTCGAACCGGGCGGCGTACAGGGATGTAGAAGCCCGGGCGGAGAACAGCCACCGGCGGGCCTCGGGGAAATCCTCAAGGTAGGCCGCATAGGTGGGATACAGCTTCAAGAAGACCTTGTCCCAGTAGTCCAGGCCGGCGCGCTTGAGCTCGCGGTCGGCGATGGAGAACCCGAGCGGCTCCACCAAGATGAGCCGGCTGCCGGTGACGGCGCACAGGCGGGCCATGTTGCCGGTATTGGGGGGGATCTGCGGCGACACCAGCACCAGGTGCAGCGGCCGCGCGAGGGGCTCAAGCATGGGGTAGAAGGGGCGGCATGCGCTGGAAGGTGAGCAATGTGAGCCGGGGACGGCTGCTGGCGGACCGCGCCGAGCGGGCCACCTCGTTCATGGACCGCTTCGTGGGGCTGATGGGGCGGCGCTCGCTCGCCTTCGGCGAGGGGATGCACATCACCCCCTGCAATTCAATCCACACCTTCTTCATGCGCATCCCCATCGATGTAGTCTTCCTGGACCCGGAGGGTCTCGTCGTCAAGCAGATCCCGGCAATGCCCCCCTGGAGGGTGAGCTCCGTGTATTTCAAGGCCCACTCGGTGCTGGAGCTGCCCGCAGGGACCCTGGCGGGCAGTGGGACCCAGGAGGGGGACCGGCTGACCTTCGAGCCAGCGGACCAGCCGGGCCAGCGGGGGGCTCCCGGCTGAAATCCGTAGGAGGCATGCCATGATCCGTTTTGCCCCCCCAGGGCGGCTTTGTTAACGTGTCCGGCCGTTCCTACGCGTCCACCTTCACGCGTCACGAGAGTTCCCGCGCATGCGCATCGAGGTAGCAGGCATCACCCACGTCGGGATGAAGCGCAACCACAACGAGGACAACTACCTCCTGCTGCCGGAGGAGAACCTCTGCTGCGTCGCCGACGGCATGGGCGGACACTCCTCTGGAGAGATCGCCTCCAAGATCGCCGTGGAGGAGCTCGGCGAGTTCTTCAAGATGACGTCGCGCGACCAGGACGCCACCTGGCCGTTCAAGATGGACAAGACGCGCAACTACGACGAGAACCGGCTGGCCACCGGCATCAAGCTGGCGAACGCGAAGATCTACGAGCGGGCCAGCAGCGACTCGAAGTACAAGGGGATGGGCACCACGATCGTGACGGTGCACTTCGCCAACTCGACGGCGTATGTAGGGCACGTGGGCGACAGCCGCGTGTACTTCTTCCGGGAAGGGATCCTCAAGCAGGTGACGGAGGACCACTCGCTGCTGAACGACTACCTCAAGGCGAAGAAGCTCACGCCGGAGGAGATCGAGAACTTCCCGCACAAGAACGTGATCGTCCGGGCGCTGGGGATGAAGGAGTCGGTGGTGGTGGACGTGACGCGGATCGAGCCCAAGGAGGGCGATATCTTCCTGCTGTGCTCGGACGGCCTGTCCGGCATGGTGACGGACGCGCAGATGCAGGAGGTGCTGGGGAAGACCTCGGAGCTGGAGAAGGCGTGCTCCCAGCTCATTGATCTGGCGAACGCGGCGGGCGGCAACGACAACGTCACCTGCGTGCTGGCTCGGTACCACAACTCCTGAGCGCCAGCCGGATCAGCGGGACCGCGGCAATGAGGAGCACGCCGCCGTAGGCGAGGCGGAGCTTCTGGGCCTTCGAGAGCACAAGTCCGAGTGGCCAGGCGGGAGACCAGAGCGGGACGCTGAGCACGAGCAGCACCAGGAAGGCCCCGAGCAGCCGGGGCCACTCGCGCCAGAGGGGCTCGAAGACCTCCGCCAGCAGGAGCACCATCACGGGAAAGGCGAAGAGGAACATCCGCTGGGTGTTCAGCGCGATGAGGCTGAAGCCGCTCGCACTCAGGAGGAGGAGCGCCAGGGGCAGCACGAGCTGACGCCGGCGCTCTGGGGGCGCGAGGTACAGCCCCGCGGCCGCGAGGAACCACAGGGCATGCCAGCCGCCCAGGGCATCTCCGAAGATGCGGACCAGCCCCTTGCGGTTCATGACATGCGCAGCGGACTCGAGGAGGCCAGGAGCGGGCGGAATGCCCGGCAGCTTGCGCACCGCGGCGAGCACGAGGGCACTGGCCACGAGCGCCACCACGCCCCTCCACCTTGGGCGATCACGGAGCCACAGGGCCCCCGTCACGGCCACCGTCTCCCGGAAGACCGGGCCGGCCACGAGCAGCACGAGCGCAAGGCCGAACGCACCGGCGATCCAGGCTGACAGCGACGCGGTGACAGCGAGCAGCCCGATGCCATCCGTCAGATAGGGGTTCTCGAACTGGTAGACCCAGGCGGGTGTGGTGCCTCCCGCGACGACCGCCAGCGCCATGGGAGCAGACGCATACCCGAGCCTCCTGCCCAGGAGGTACGTCAGCGCGCAGACCAGCGCCAGGGAGCCCCACGTCACCCAGCGGAACGTCACCTCGGGATCCACGGGGAGGATCCGCGCGAGGAGCGGCACGCCGATGCGGAAGGCGAACGGCGCGGGAGCATCCGCCAGAGATCCTCGCGCCATGGCGAGATAGTGCGCCGCATCGTTCTTGATGGGTCCAGCCGGTGACTCTCCTCCCGAGGTGACCGGGTAGATCCAGAGGCCGAGCACGAGGACGACAGCCCCACCGAGCGCGACCGCGCGCAGGGGCTCGCTCCAGCGGGGTGAGAGAGGCACAGACATGGCCGCCCCTCATAGCGCGGACTCGCTGGGAGCGCACTCGGGGTGGCACACTGATGACACTATGCGCCCTGCCCTGAGAGCCGCGGTGGTCCTCGTCGTCGGAGTGATGGGGTGCTGGCCGGAGCCGCCGGAGCCGCCGCCAACGCCAGCCGTGTGTGGCGATGGCGTCAAGGCTCCCATCGAGCAATGTGACAACGGGCCGGAGAACTCGGACACGAAGCCGGGCGCGTGCCGCACCACGTGCGTGCCCGCCGGTTGCGGCGACAACGTCCTCGACCCGGATGAGGCCTGCGATGACGGGAACCGCAGGGCGGGAGACGGCTGTGCGGCCACCTGCCGCAAGATCGAGCAGTGTGGCGATGGCACCCTCGATCCCGGCGCCGAGGAATGCGACGAGGGCGCGAACAACTCGGACACGCTCGCCGACCGGTGCCGCACCAACTGCACCCGGCCGCGCTGTGGGGACGGCGCCGAGGACGACGGCGAGGAGTGCGACGATGGCAACGTCGCGAACGGAGACACCTGCGACAGCAACTGCACCCGGCCGCGATGTGGCAACCAGATCGTCGGCACTGGCGAGGAGTGCGACGACGGCAACACGTTCAACACCGATGCCTGCCTGCCCAACTGTATGCGGAACCAGTGCTCGGGCGGAGCCAGCAGCACCTGGAACCCCTGCTTCACCGTCCGCACGCTCCAGGTGTCAGAAGACAGCGACCTGCGCTCCGTCGAGATCGCCGACCTGGATGGGAACGGCTGGGCCGACCTCGCCGTGGTGGACCGGGACGATGACACCGTGAAGCTCTTCTGGAACAGCGGCGGCTCGTTCACCATGACGGAGCAATGGGTCGCCTACTTCTACTCGCTGACGGGAGACCGGCCGGTGGATGTCGCGATCGCCGACATCGATGGAGACGGCAAACTCGATCTGGCGACCGCGAATGAGAACAAGGACCAGGTGTGCCTCCTCCAGAACAAAGGAAACCGCTCGTTCGAGCGTCACTTCATCGACGTCGGCAGGAAGCCCACGGATGTGACACTCGCCAGCGTCGGGGGCGCCTCGGGCCTGCAGCTGATCGTGGGGCTGGACGATGACGACGAGGTCCGCGTCATCCGGATGAGCCAGTTCGTCCCCTTCGGAACGCCCCAGGCCCTCTCAGCCACCGATGCGCGGTCGCTCGGCTCGGGCGACGTGGATGGTGACGGCGACACGGACCTCGTCTGGTCTGTCGGCTCACCGGTCATCGGCTTGAACGAGAGCGGCAGCATCGCGAAGACCAGCGTCGCGGGGGGGCAATCGACGAGCACCACGGTCAAGCTCTGGGATCTGGACGGCACGGCGCCGCCCGAGCTGGTCACCGGCGTCCATGGGATCCTCACCACCAGCCATCTCCGCGTGTTCTGGAACACGGACACCACGAATGACTCGGTCTTCGACAGCTACAGAGACACTCGGGTGACGAAGTGGCCGGTGTACCTGGCCCGCTTCGGCTCGGGCATCGCCTATGCCGACAACGGAGGCACCTTCGGGGTGCTGCGCAACGAGCAGGGCACGCTGCTCGAGGAGCGGCTCTTCACTTACGACGGTGATGCCAAGGCGCTCGCCTCGGGTGATCTCAACAATGACGGCACGACGGACCTCGTCATCGTCAGCCCGGAGAGGAACGCCGTCCTGGTCTTCTTCTCGGGCACCTCGCCCTGAGGCAGGAGGAAGGGCGGGCGCCAGAGAGCTCGAGACGCGGGGCGTGGCAGCGGCGCTCCACGCCTCGAGATACTGCAACCGCGGCTCAGCGCTGCGTCACTCCTTCTTGGACGTGTGGCACACGGTGCAGCCGAGGGCGCCGGGCTGGGGGCTCTGCGGGTTGTACTCAGGCACGCCGAGCAGCTTGGCCATCTCGGGCTTCACCTTCTCGCCCATGAACTTGAGCATGTTGGCCTTCTCCTGCATGAGCTTGCCCCATTCCTCCTGGGTGGCCGGCAGCGGCGTGATCTCCGGGTTGGGCATCTCGAAGGCACGAGCCCTGGCATCCTTGCCGTGGCAGGTGCCGCAGCCGATCGAGGCATACTTCTCACCATCGTAGGAGCGGAACAGCTCGCGCATCTTCGGCAGGACGACGGCGCCCATGTACTTGCCGCGCTGCTCCTTGGTCATGTCGTTCCAGGCCACCTGAGGAGGACCAACGATGGCAGCGGGCTCTCCGGCCGGTGGCGGCTGGGCTGCCGAAGCCTGGCTCTGCTCCGCCGGAGCAGCAGCCGCCGTGCCCTCCTGGGGCTGAGCTGCGCCGGCCGCGTGCTCAGTCGAGCCAGAGGTGGCAGCGCTCTGGCTGGCACAGGAGAGCGCAGCAGCGCCGGCGAGCGTGGCGATCGCGACGAATACGAGTGAACGGCTCTTCACGGGGATTCCTTTCGGGTCATGAACAAGCGTCTTGCACTGCGGGACGATGGACTCTCGCGCCAGGAGCGCCGAGCCACCGCCGCTATCTGTCACCCGGAAGCCCAGAGCGCAACGAAACGAGACGGAACCCGGAACTCCCCGCGTCTCAGGGAGTGATCGGCGCTGACACCCGGTGTGAGCCCCAGGCGAGCACCTCGACCAGCTCTTCCTCGGGTGCCACGTCCGTGCCCTCGAAGACGGCGACGCGGTTGAGCCGGGCTCCATCTCCCACCCGAGCCC